>SDBT01004172.1_pt1 | contig 24618 bp, 18 predicted proteins | sample 2277101 | NCBI WGS metagenome assembly SDBT01 (sample SAMN10404973, study PRJNA504765) | marine sediment metagenome | isolation source: marine sediment core GS10_PC15, 103 cmbsf | place: Arctic Ocean: Southern Knipovich Ridge | collected 2010 | reverse complement strand
GCCATCCACGCACAAGCGATGATCAAAAGCTCAATAGCAAGTGACGCAAAGATCATTACCGTTACCGCCGATTGTGCACCCTTTGCACTTTTACTGGCAAATATCCTCTGGTACTGGTTGGCATCGCCGAGTACCAGCAAAAATACCGGCAGGCAGAAATTGATTATCTCTTTACCGGAGAACACACCAAAGAACTGCATGTGCTGTGGTCTGTCACCCATTGCCGCATACGCCGCCTCCATCCCGCTCCAACCGCCGGTCTTGAACCAGTACAGCACGCACGCTATTATCATTACGACCGTGATCAAGGTACCGGTTACAATATCGGCATAGGCAAGACTCATTAGCCCGGCAAGCATTGTATAGATGATGATGAAAACCGCGGCAATGATCGTAGCCTTCTTAGCCGTCAGCACAGGCTCGACAAGTTCCAGCGTACCGTTTGCCGGCATGGAGCTTATCATATATACCTGGTCTTTAAGCGTTTCTGGTTTTACTTTTATTCGCGCGTAGTTACCCGGTTTAATCGCGACGGAATTATCAACTCCTTCAACTGCTTTTATGGCTTCAATTATATTTTCAGAGCCAGTAACACCTATCTTGTATGCAACTTCAGCTCCATCAGCCGTAAAACCAATCGCTACATCACCGGTCCAATTTTCGCTCGGCCTGTAAATAACGCGGCCCTTGCGAAGCTGCATTTGTGACAACGAATCACCGGCTTTTAGCATAACCGCTTCCCTGTCGCCTGTGATAACCTCAAGAACCGCACCGCCTGCGTTGAACTGGTAGCTGACGATAACCATGTAGGCGATGATAAGCGAGATAACAGAAAGCGACCTTGCAGTCTGGCCGAAACGCCTTCCGATTATTTCCGGAACCGTGTTAGCCTCGATGGCACGTGCCCTTGATGCGACCATTGCAAGCAGGATCATGCCGAAAAAAGAACCGATCGGCAGAATAAGAGCCGCAAAGCCAACTTGATAAGTCTTCTCAGCGTTGCCGACGATCGAGCCGGTACCGATCCATACCGCCAGCATGGTGCAGACCATGATCCAGGGCGACAGCGACCTCCCAGCTACTTCAAAATCGTCTTCGGTTTTGACCTGACGTGCCTTGTAAACTCCGATGCAACCGAGCAAAAGCAGATAGACAATAATACTTACAAAATAAACCATACCTTTTCCTTTCAGTTGATAAAACTACTGAGATTTTCAATATAATATTCTGTGATCTCCGGTCATCTGTTAGCTGACCTATTCAATGGCAATTGACATTTTTGGCATTGCTCCCGGCTGCGAGCATACATAAGCGGCGGTTTTATTGGCCAGATCATTTATTTTATCCAGATCATAATTGAGCAGCAGGCCTGCGGCAAGTACAGCGGTAAACGAATCGCCGGCACCTACGGTATCGACAACTTCTGCCGCATAGCCGTCATGCTCGCAATACCGCCCGCCCTGATAAAGGCAACTGCCGGCATCACCTTTTGTCAGCGCGACAATATCCAGCGAATAACGTGAAGCGATTTGCTCGATAAGATCTTTTTCCCGGCCGGAAATTCCCAACAACTCCGCAATGACCGCCAGTTCGTTATCGTTAAGTTTTAAGACCGTCGACAGTTCCAGCATCTCTTCAATGAGGTCGCCACTGTAATAATGCTGTCGAAGATTGATGTCATATATTTTGATGCAATCTGAACGCGTCTCCAACAAAAACTTCTGAATTGTCTGACGGGAAGTCTTTGACCTTTGAGCCAGTGAGCCAAAGCATACGGCATCCGTTTTTTTGGCAAGCATTATCATTTTTTCTGTTAGCCGGATATGATCCCAGGCAACATCTTCATGAATGATATATTCGGGCTTTCCGTTTTTATCGACCTGAACAGATACTGTCCCGGTTGGATGGTCAGAATTTATGGAAATAAAGGACACGTCAACATTGTGCGATTCCAGTACCAGCAGTATCTGGCGGCCAGGATCATCGTTGCCAACACAACTTACAGGATAGCTCTCAGCGCCAAATGCCTTACAGTGATATGCAAAATTCGCAGGCGCCCCGCCCAGTTTTTTCCCTTCCGGGAATACATCCCAGAGCAGTTCGCCAATTCCTACAACAGTAAATCCCATATTCGTTAACGCTTCTTTCTATTAGAATTAGTGCAGTATCGAGTACAACACGGCCATGAGTGCGAAGAGAATCGCCGCCATGACACGCGGATCGGTAATTGTGCCTTCCATCTTACCTCGAAGAGAATCGAGCGGACGGGTCCAGCAAAGATTTTCAAGTTGCTCCCTCGCCGGAGCCGGAGTAGCCAGACTAACGACAAAATACACCACGCTGGAAAGCAGGAAGAGATACCAGCCCACCTGCATAAACGGAATCCCTAATTCTCTGGCAATCAGTTGCTTGTCTCCGATAAGAGGAATGTCGATAGCCAGGTAGATGAAACCGATAACCACGTTGAAAACCAGGGCCGCCATGGCGCCTTGCTTATTTCCTCGCGGCCAGAACACGCCCCAGAGGAACACGGCTGTGATACCCGGTGCAAACGCCATGGGGATCTTGTTAACTGCCTCAAATATGCTGCCGAACTTACCACCTTGAGTCGACCATGCCATTGCCAGCACGATGACAACACCGGCAGTAATACGACCGATTGTAACAAGCTTGGCGTCCGGTATATCGGGACGCAGGCGTTTGACGATATCTTCTGACATTAGCGTTGCCGTACTGTTAAGCGCCGCCTCGATCGTACTCATCAGTGCCGCCAGCAGACCGGCTGCCATCAGTCCTCTGATACCAACCGGAAGCAGGTTTTGCATCATAACCATCAAGGTGGCATCGTTATCGTCCCCGATAACATCCTTGAAGAGGACATAGCCGATAACGCCGGGCAGTACCATCAGGAAGACCGGCAGGATCTTCAGGAAGCCGGCAAAAATCGCACCGTCACGACCATCCTTTTCGGTTTTTGCTGCAAGGACTTTCTGAACGATAGTCTGGTCAGTACACCAGTACCAAATCCCCAATACCGGATACCCGAATAGAATCGAGTACCAGGAAAACTCATTAAGACCAAACCTGCCCGGTGCCCCATCAACTGTTATCGGTTGTATCATACTCAATTGGCCCGGCTTACAAGCTGCTTTGAAGGCTGCCCAGCTGTCAATACCCACATCGCCAAGAGCCTGAATACCAAAAAATGTCAGAAGCCCAGCGCCTGCAAGCAACAGAACCGCCTGGATCGCATCTGTTACCATAACGGCCTTTAGCCCGCCGATGATTGTATAGATAGCCGTAATGACCGAGATACCAACGATGGAGTAAACGTAGGGGATACCAAAAAAGGCTTCCAGTACCTTGGCACCGGCATAGAGGCTGATGCCGATATGAACGAGCAATGCCGACATAATGAATATAAAGGCCAGGAAAGTTCTGGCTCCGCTGCTGTAGCGTTTTTCCAGGTATTCCGGAAGCGTGCTGATCTTGCTTCGGAAATAAAACGGTGCAAAAACAATTCCCAGTAAGATCAGGCAAAAGGCTGCCATCCACTCGAAATTGCCTATGACCAAACCGTTTTTGTACCCGGAGGAAGCCAATCCAACAAGGTGGATCGTGGAAATGTTCGCACAGAACAAACCGGTACCGATGATGGGCCACCTCAGTGATCGACCGGCAAGGAAAAACTGATCGGAAGAAGTATTTTTCTTGTAACCTGCCAGAATACCGATAACCATAATACCGACTAAGTAGATAATAATAATAGCGGTATCGATCGTTGAAATAGTGCTGATTATTTGAGTACCGTCGATCATTAAATACCACCTTTCATTATATTAGTATTACATAATTTTGCTTACGGTCTATTTTTCCATTTGCCAGCGCCCGCCGGGTCCGGAGACCAGCATAACATTTCCCCACGCGGTAAAGTCACCGGTTCTGATAATCGTCTTTACATTATGGCTGCGTTCTTTTAGTTCCGTGTGCGGGATTACTTCGATCTCCACTTTATCGCCGAAGGATTTGGCAACCTTGTCGAAATACGTCGGATTGTGGTCGCGGGTATCCTGTGCCATCACGATCTTTTCCACGGAGTGTACCTTCCGCAGTTCGGCAAGAACATCGAGTATTTGCGGCACACCCTCGGACAGCGCAATATCGATCAGTTCCACTTCATCCGGACACGGGAATCCCGCGTCAACCACCATCATCAGGTCCATGTGTCCCTGGCGAGTCAGAGCCGAATCAATATGGCCGTTAATCATTCCAACTTCTTTCATGACTATCCCCTGAATGTTGTTTCCTTTTTAACTTTATCATATTCGTTAAACGCGGCTTTGAATTTTTTGTAGCCGTCGCGTGTTTCGAATACCTGGCTGTCATCCCAGAGAATACGCCAGTCGCCATCGGCTTCGGGCCATAAGAATACCTGTCCCCAGATCAGGCGGTTGTCAGCATCGATACCGGGATTTTCATCTGTTCCGTCACCGCAAATCCTGAGCAGTTGTTCAGGTGTCAACAGGTCTTCGGTGGCGGCTTTGAGATTTTCCGCGATCCAGTCTGAGCGTGTAGCCATCGCCACGAATCCGCCGCTCTTATTTTCACGCTGTATGGCCCAACTTAAACCAACCCGCGCCGGCGAGACGCCGAGTTCGGCGGCAATTGACTGAATGACCGGGTCCAAAAGGTCGGCTCTATGCTCCTTGAATGTATCGCGTCCAGGTCGTTTCGGCGATCCCATGGCCATGTAGCCCGTGCAGACGATGCCTTCGGACTCCATGTAATGGCGAAGCTGTCTCTGCTGCATCAGTGGATGCATTTCCATCTGGTTACAAACAGGTCGCTCGTCTTCAACTACATCACGGAGCAGCAACCTAAGGCATGCTTCGGTGTGATTGGAAGTTCCAATATCGACGACCTTGCCGGCCTTTTTCAACTTGACGATTTCGCCCCATGTTTCCATGAATGCTTCGTGAATATAAGGCACAGCATCTGGGTTTCGATCTTCGCCTGCGCAACCGGGCGTATGAACATTCGGCCAGGGCCAGTGATTCAGATACACATCGATCTTGTCAACACCCAATGCCTTGAGCGTATTATCCATCGCGGGTGCTACATCAGCAGGACTCATATGCCCGTTCCAAAGTTTACCTGTGATAAACAGATCGTCAGCGGATGAGATATAGCCTTCCTTGATCGCCTGGGCAATGGCACGGCCGACAACATCTTCGTTTTCATAAGCCCGGGCAGTATCTATATGCCGCCAGCCGAGCCGAATAGCTTCAACCGTCGCGTCTTTCATATAATCCTGCGCCCAATCGGAATGGAACGTACCAAACGCCGCAACGGGCATGATCCGGCCGCTTGACAATTTTACTTTATGAACCAAAGCAGGGTCAATCGCTTCAATACTTTTGTCAAAACACACTTGTTCGATTTCTTTTGCCATCATTATACCCTTATTCTAATATGTCACAACTTCGGGAAACTTCTATAGATCGATCATAACCTTCATTGATTTTTCGCCTTCTTCCTCAATGAATTTGTAAGCATCCAGATAATTCTCAAAGGCAAAATGCTCTGAAACCAACGGTTCGGTAATTACATCTCCGGAATCGATCCACTTGACGGCTTGGACCCAATCTTCATGCCGGTACATCATCGAACCCTTTATATCCAATTCATGCTCACAGACGACGGACATATCTACCGTTGGTTTGTCCCCGTAAACTCCAATGATCAAAAGCGTACCGCCTTTGCCGATAGCAGCGACCAGTGACGAGAGACTGTTCTCAACACCGGCAACCTCCATGCCTACCTCGAACCCATCGGCTCCAAACTCTCTGACAGCAGCATCGGCAAGAGACTCTTTGGTTACATTGCAAGTAAGTTCAATACCGACTTCCTTCGCCTTTTCAAGACGAAAATCACTGATGTCTGTTATAAGCACTTTCTCTGCCCCGCGACTCTTACAAGCCTGCGCGACAAAGTTGCCGATCGTTCCGGCACCGGAGACAACGACATTCTTGCCCGTCAAGTCGCCAATACGTCCGGTCGAATGCACCGCTACAGCAACAGGCTCAACGAAAGCTCCCTGCTCAAAGGTAAAATCAGCCGGCAGCTTTACCAGTTTTTCTATTTCGGTAACAAAAAAGTCCTGTCCGCAGCCGGGCGCCTGGAATCCGCGCACCTTCAGTTCCTCGCAGGCATTGTACTGGCCGCGTTTACATGGAGGGCATTTACCACAAACTTCCTGGGGCGTGGCGGTCACTTTATCTCCGACGCTAACGTTATCAACGCCGTCGCCGACAGCTTCTAATACTCCTGCAAATTCATGGCCCTGGATAAGGGGATAACTTACAAACGGGTGCTTGCCGTGAAATACATGAATGTCCGATCCACACACCCCGATCCGCTGAATTCGTATTTGGACCTGTCCCTTGCCGGCAGCAGGAATCTGGACATCCTTAAATTCTATTTGGCCAGGCGCTGCCATAACAGCTTGTCTCATATACACTTACTCCCTTAAAATGCAAATTCTCGTAAGGACATCCGCATTCACCATTGGATCAAACAGGCGGATACAAGCACGCTTATACCGGGGCAAATTATACTGCATATTATCTAAATGCACAAACTGAAATTGTAAATTTTTGAGGTGCAAAACCAGTTTATTCAGCCAATGCCTCGGCAAAGGCCTTGCCGATCTGTGCCATAATCTTTGCAGATCCCAGGTAGTGATAAGCGGCATTGGAAGTGCCTTTATTTTTCGATTCCACTTCCTCCGGTGTATATAATTCTGCTATATACTTATCCAGGGCCTTTTGCTGCTGCTGTTTACTAAGGAGTCCGGCTTTCTGCATAGTTCGGCGTTTACCTTTGACCTTCCCCCACCTGGCCTCCAACTCCCCAAGTACAGGATCCCAGCATTTTCCCGTCCAGACCGCGGTTACATTATCCTTAAATTCCGGCATTGCCGCAGGCGCTGCCATAGCGGTTTGGAAACTTTCAGGCGATTTATCCACCCCGCCGACGCCCATTACACCAATTACAAAAGGCATCTCTGGCGCGGACAGATCTTTGCGCAGGTCACGAATAAAGTGCGTCAGAAGTTCGGTGTATTGCGCATACCCCCCCGGTTTTTTCCGATCAGGATAGGTGTGGCCATCCACCATATCATTCCAGCCCTGAAACCATACGAAGCCAGCCAGTTCATATCCCTGCTTGGCATCGTAATCGGGATAGACACGCTTAATATCTTTCAACACACTCTTGACGTGATCCATCATGAGACGGTAGTAGTGGCCTGTAGCTTTCGCCTTATCTGCTTTCCACTTGTCGAGATCCTTGGGAACGCCATGGCGTTCTGGATGTTGGTACAGCTCCCGCTGATACGAATTCAGCTTGTATGGTCCGGCACTGGGCGGACGGAAATCTGTATTCAGGCTTTTGCCGCCCCATGCGGTCTTTATAATCAGTATGGGTTCATTAACAAGCTTTTGCATATAGATACCGAATGTGAACTCAGGACCGATCTTTGGACCGCGGTTTTCTGCTCCGTAACCGACCGTCAGCTTGCCAACCTTCTCTGACTTAGAGCAACCTATCGCCGATATCCAGACCTTATCGCAGATACGCGGGCTGCCGTCAGCATTGCGCATCTCTTTGAGGATCGGAGCAGTTACCGGATCCAATGCCATGTAGTCAAAGGTCGTGACCATAGCGTGGCCTTGCATATTGGATTGGCCGGCAAGGATGTAAACCTTTAAGGGTTTGGTGGTAACACTGCTGCTGCAACCAACTAAAGCCACCGCTAAAAGGAGTAAAACAGTTGCCTGCTGTCTAATCTTAGTTACTGTTGGGCTTTTGTGAAGTAAGTTAGTCAATTTAGTTTTCTCCAGGTTCTGTGATTGCCGATCCTTTTTTCAGATATTTATCCATCCAGGCAAATCTTTAGCCCGGCTTGTGCCGCCGGGCCTCTTTTTCAGTAGACTATTAAACTTATTTCGAAAAGTCAAGCTATAGCATTAATATCCTTGACAAAACCCAGCAATTTTGCTATAATCAATTACTCGAATGGGCGTGTTTATTCAGCTTAAAACAGGATGATGATGAAAATAACAACCGTTGTATTATCAGTTTGCGTAGGCTGTCTGAGTTTTGCCGGAGTATCAGCGGCAGTATCTATCGCCCCAACTGACTCCAATATCCAGTACATGGGCCGCTGGAACTTTAGCGATTCGTCTGAGCCGTGGGTGGGTTGGAAAGGTTCTACCGTTAAGGTTAAATTCAACGGGACCGAGATCACTGGTGAATTCGATGCCGGCAGCAGTAACGAGCAGTATCGCATAATCATTGATGGTGTCGCCAATGCCGGCACAACAACTTTTAGTAGTTCCAGAGATACTTACACCCTGGCCAGCGGTCTGTCTGACAGTGAACATACCGTGGAGGTGATGAAAGAAACATTTATCAACAACAATACCACCTTCTATGGTTTTGAGATCACAGGCTCTTCGCCTGCAATATTGCCGCTGCCTCCAAAGCCTTCCCTGAGAATCGAGTATTTTGGCGACTCCAACATGGATGGTTCATCGCTATATTCAGAACGGAACTCCGGTGGTCACGGCACTTACTATGCTTTCCCGGCAGTTGTCAGCCGCATGCTCAACGTTGAGCATAATGATCAATCCGTAAGCGGCGCTAGACTTGATGGTAGTGGTGATAATACTGTTCGTTCATTTATATTTTCCCAGGACTATTATAATCAAGGCTATACTCCCACCTTTAATCCGCATGTAATTGTCATTAATGCAGGAGCCAACGATGTGGGTGCAGGCAAAACAACTATTAAGGACAGATACAAAGCTTGCATCACAGACCTGCGTTCAGTTTATGGCGCCGGCCCTCATATCGTCCTTTTTAATTCTTATGGCTGGGACCCGGACGAACCGGCAAATTATAGCCACGAAGTGATCAGTGAATTGGCACCGGGTGACACAAATATTTCCGTTTGTTTATTCCCCTGGATGTGGGAAAAATGGCACGGGTCAATGATCGAACATGCCGGTGAAGCTAATATTCTTGCCGACCATATTGTTTCGCTTGGCTTAGGTTTTACCAAGGTGCAGGAGTCAGAATTATTTGACAGTTTTGGCCGCAACTTCAACGTAGCTAACGGCAGCTTTGAAGGAGCCGGCATTGGCAGCTTCGGCGCATTTGGCTGGCGTTACTATGATGACTCCGGTGTCAGTCGTATCCATGATTCGGCAGTGGCTCCTGATGGTGAATATTACCTTCAGTTGACAGCAGGAGGTGGTGGGAATTCCGGTTCAGTCATGCAGGGTACTGATGCTACGGGCGACTTTCTACCGGGACCAACGACATCAACCCAGGACTATTACCTTACCTTGATGATGAAAGGCACCCCCGGCGCCCAGGCAGAGATCAGCACCAAATATCAGGTACAGGAAGTATATAGCTACACAGGAACTCCCGTAGTGCAAAATGTTAGTGTAACTACCAGCTGGAAAAGATACTCGGTTCACCTTACCGCACCGAGCGGTGTGTGGCAAACTTTTATTAGGCTAAGAGCCGTCAGCGGTACAGTTGATTTTGACAATATCCGCATGTCTGATAGTACTGACCCTGATTTCAGTTTTGACCTTGACGATCTGAACGAGATGGCAGGCGATTGGCTAAGTGATGATGCACAGTGGGATATTGCACCGTGGCCCGAAGGCGATGATATTGTGAATATAAAAGATTTTGCTTTGCTGACGGATTTCTGGGAGTACTAATACCGGAAAAAATACACCCCAACAGATGTGGCCGATACCCGCATGTACCCACGATGCGATAGCCGCAAAGAAACACGAGCAATTTAACTACCCCTCCGATGGCTTCATCAACGGTGGAGATGCATATCAGTTGTTTACAACGGGTGATCTTTGTATTTATCGGTCCAGGTAGGCCAGCCGCCCGACGGATCAGTTCTGATCCAATTCAAGTGCCATTTGAGCTGCCACAGTTCCTTAATATCTACATGCCTAACATCCATATCGACAAAAGATATATTAATCCCGCCCTTGTGTCTATCAATGCACATATACTGCATAGCCGAATCCCACCAGTGGGCGGTAGGATATGTATCCGTCTCATGTTCGCTGTTGGTTGGAGCCCTATTGATCATCCTCGGGGCGGAGTCGATCCATACGGAGTCAAATACCATAGGTATTCTATTGGCGCCTTTCTCATAGGTGGTTCTCACGGCCAAGTTGGAATCCATACCCCAGAAAGTAGCTGCCCCCGGAGGCGGGTCGGCTACCCAGTCATTGAACCCGTAACTGCCCTCAGCATAAGTATCCCACCATTCGGATTTAAGGAGGGACGGCGTAAAAGGACCCCACTGATGGAATGTACCACCTACATTATTCGTACTCGGCGACCTGTTAAGGCTTTTTGTCACAGGACAATCCCGCATGGCCAAATCCTCGTAATACGGCAGCAAGGCACCCAAAAAATAAGCATCTTCTCTTGTAACTCCACCTCCACTGATACTCTGTGGGAAACTGTCTTCATTGTCGTTAGCATACAAAGCATAAACCAAAGACCACTGCTTCATGTTGGACCTGCATACAGTATCCTGCACCTGCAGCTTGGCCTTACCAAGTGACGGCCCCAAAATAGCAAGCAGCAAAGCGATAATTGCGATGACCACCAATAGTTCGATAAGGGTGAAACCCTTGCTGATTTTAGTAGTGTTCCTATTCATAATCCGCTCCTTTATGTTTGAAAAATCTACATCTACACCTTCGGTTTGATTGTACCGGCAATCCTACGGTTTGTCAAGAAAAATTTTAAAAAAATTACTAATATGAATAGACCATTAAAAGGTTTTAATGTAACACCGCCTGCCACATTAGCTTGTAATTAAATTGTTATAAGCCGAATAGATACAATAGATTGTGAGAGAATATTTCTTTCCCCCTATCGCTTCATTACTGGATATTTTCTGGATGGAGGTGTTAACAGAGTTGATGATCCCGCAGGCGCTAAGGATGGTGATTATTATCTGAGCCTTACAAATAATGCCAAATCGTTTCAGACCAATCCTGCCGGCAGCGGCGATAAAATTACCGTTACCGCGTGGCCCGAAGGCGATGATATTGTGAATATAAAAGATTTTGCTTTGCTGACGGATTTCTGGGAGTAGTGATACCGGAAAAAAAGGTCTCAACTCTGTAGAAAATCTTTGCCCCCCCCAAATCTCTCGCATTGAGTCTTTGCGCATCATAAAAGTTGCACAAAACTTCAGCCATTTTAAGGCACAGCAATTAATAGTACCACTTCTTCCTTTGACTGAGGCCGAAGACAACTATTATTGGCCCCAGAGCCATGTTTCGCAGAATATGGCTAAGTCAGCTACGCCAACTCCACCGATACCATCTAAATTTGCCGGTCCGCAGTCAACAGCACAATCGTTTTCCCAGTAGGACGCGAAAATGGAAAAGTCCTTAAGGTTGACACCACCAATACCGTCAAAGTCGGTCTTTAGTGTAAGCGCTGTTTGAGCGGATTCCATTAATTCCGGCGGGCATTTATCGTTTTCATTCCAGAGGTCATACATTTGCTGGCCGATCGAATTGGTGGTGTTTTCATCTCTTAAAAATTCTATGAATTCTTTGCTGGTACTCTGGTAGTACAGGTTAACTTCAGACGAAACGGCTGTGAGTGGAATATTGTAATATGTATGGTCCCAATACTGTCCATCAACATAACTGCAATCGACTGGGCTTCCACCAAAGGCATCAAAAGCAGCATTAGTAAATCCCTCGGGAGGAATCCTGTTATCCTTAACCACCATGTCGTTGAGCACAAAATGAAATGATTTACCTGCTGTCAACCCGAGGATTCCGGCAAGCGAATCACTAATGCCGGGTTCAACTTCATATATTTTGACCTGGGCATCATGAGCCAACTCCCCTGTCTGGGAATTATACGTACCTGATTCGGCGATCAATGAATTCGAGTCATCATAGAACTTGACATTGAGCCACATTCTCCGTCCCTCAGGATAGCCTGTCGGCAGTTTGTGACCTGTGTTATTAGTAACCGTAATTTTTAAATTCGATCCTTCCTGTACCACTTCAAGATCGGCGGCATGCTGGAGCATGTATCTTGCTCTTTGACCGCCTGCGATAATATCAACATCATTTACATCAATTGGGTACATTTTGTTTAGCACCGTCGGCAGCCACGTACTCCCTCCTGTTAAATCATGGAGCGGCAGATCCGTTCTTTCCGGTGGAGTTCCAAAATTACATCCATATCCTGTTACATCAGGCATGTGACAATCCTGACAAGTCGAAACGAAGGCTTTGTTGCCGCCAAAGAATGGGGTGTATATCCCGGCCGGTGAATTATAAGCGCTGTTAAGCCATTCACTGTATGTACGCTCGACAGGCAACAGTACTTCTGGAGAAAAATCAGCAGCCGCTGTATCGAAAGCGTTGGGGACATAATTTCCGTTTTCATCTTTCTCAAATGCAGGGTTACTTACATCATGACATGTTCCACATAAAGCAGCCTCACGATGGAACGGAGAAACGAGAACGGGGTGGCCGGTGGTTGCATCGGGAAATGGTCCTCGTCTGGCACCTGTAGGGTCAACAACATACATTCCATTGCCGAACCATGTACCCGGTAAGCTAAGGCCAGCTAAAATGGCTATATCTTCGGTAGGATTTCCCACTTCATATATCGGGTCAACAAGCCTGTGGCAGAAATCACAGGCCAAACCGCTGTGGTCTTCGGGCAGCATTGCGCTTCCGTCTGTTGGAACCGAGCGTCCCTGCATCCATCCTCTTGGAAAATGACACCGCAAGCATAGATCGCCAGAGTCCGGGGCGTCCTGGTTTGCTATAACCATATTAGCTCTAAAGATCGGATCGTATGAGGCCTGGGCCATCAGACTTCCCTGCCAGTTTGAAAAGGGTTCGACATTTTTGTCGTAATCACCATGGCATACGGCACAGGCTACGGGGTCGTTTAATACCCCTGCTTCAAATGGTTGTGTTCCGGGCTGGTCGAAATCGCGCAGTGTTGTCGGGGCTATCCCCCCGGCTGGAGATTGTATGGTAAATGTATTATCACTTTCGTCCTGGCCGACATTAAACGCGTTATCAGTTGCAACCATGCGTAATAATGCCTGCGAGCTCGGCCGGTTAGCCGGGAACCATGTGTAGGGACTGGCGGTATTGCTGAGTCCCTTTGCAATCAGTTTATAAACAGCGCCATTATCCAGTGAAATATACAGGTCAATCACGGCAATTCCGCTCGTATCGCCGGCAATCCATTCGACAGTTGCACCCGTGTTGGCTGTATAAGTTTCATATCCGTTCGGTGTTATTACCGTAACACTTGGCGGAGTGGTATCTCCACCGGAAAGCGGGACCAAATGGCTCTGGATATCAGCTACATCTACGTTTATCACATTTCCAATATTTGCCGGAGTCAAACCGGGAAATGTCGGTGTATTATCAAAAGTGGTTGTATCGGTAATCTCTGCGTCATTAGAAAAGCCATCACCATCGGAATCGAGACTACCTAAGGCAAGAATCGCATCTCTGGAACGGTCCGTCGCCTCGACAGCCACACCATAAGGATTTTTAGGGCCGCTGCCGCCAAAGTCATAATGACAAGCACCACAGTGGCCGGAGTAAGAGGGAACATCATCAAGAGCTGATCCTTTAGCCGATGGATACGCCTGGAAGAATGCTTTGCGGTATGGATTCCTTGCGTGGGCTTTCCCAACTGGAATCCAAAAGACTAATAAAATCAACATGGCATGGGTACAGTTACAACTGTGGTGGATTTTTCTGATTGCATTTAGCATCATCATCGCTTCCCTCCTTCACAAAAAAACTTTGTCAGCTTCCCCCAAGCACACTAGCAATGGCGCAAAAACTCCCAAGCCGTTTTATTCTATCCAATTCGTCATAAGATTACAAGAGGTTTTTGAGTTTTCTTTCTGTTTTTTTCACCCTGAAAACGACGTTAATAACCCAAAAATTCAAAATATGTGCGAAAGGGCAGGCTTTTCCCCCTCGGGAGAGTCATCCACAACTGAAATGGAAAAACAAGGGTAGGCAGAAAACTTTGTACTGCAGGACTTTTAAAAAACGCCAGCTGGATTGAACGGGAAAAACCCCTGAAACCATCCTGACAGATGTGCCCGATACCCGCATGTACCCACGATGCGACAGCCGCATAGACGCATATAGAAACACGAGAAATTTAGTTACCCCTCCGATGGCTTCGTCAACGGTGGAGATGCACATCAGTAGTTGTTTACAACGGGTGATCTTTGTATTTATCGGTCCAGGTAGGCCAGCCGCCCGACGGATTACATTTGATCCAAACCATGTGCCATTTGAGCTGCCACAGTTCCTTAATATCTACATGCCTAACATCCATATCGACAAAAGACATATTAATCCCGCCCTTGTGTCTATCAATGCAGATAAACTTCATAGCGTGAGTCCACCAAGTGGCACTATATTGATCCATCTCGTGCTCGGCATTGCTAGGGGCGTTATTGTTCATCCTCGGGGCGGTGTCGATCCATACGGAGTCATATACCGTAGGTATCCTACTGGCGCCCTTTTCAAAGGTGGTTCTCACGGCCCAGCTGGATTCCATACCCCAGAAGGTATCCTCGCCCGGAGGCGGGTCGGCTACCCAGTCATTGAACGCGTAACTGCCCTCAGCATAAGTATCCCACCATTGGGATTTATTGATGGACGGCGTAAAAGGACCCCACATAGTGAATGTGCCACCCATATTGGTAGTAGCTGCATCAGGGCTGACCGGCAACCTGTTAAGGCTCTTTGTCACAGGACAATCCCGCATGGCTAAATCCTCGTAATACGGCAGCAAGGCACCCAAAAAATAAGCATCTTCTGCTGTAACTCCATTGCCTGCAATACTCTGTGGGTAACTGTCTTCATTATCGTTAGCATACAAAGCATAAACCAAAGACCACTGCTTCATGTTGGACCTGCATACAGTATCCTGCACCTGCAACTTGGCCTTACCAAGCGACGGCCCCAAAATAGCAAGCAGCAAAGCGATAATTGCGATGACCACCAACAGTTCGATAAGGGTGAAACCCTTGCTGATTTTAGTAGTGTTACCATTCATAATCCGCTCCTTTATGTTTGAAAAACCTACATCAACACCTATCGGTACGATTGTACCGGCAATCCTACGGTTTGTCAAGAAAAATTTAAAAAAAAATAACCAATACTAATAGACCGTTGAAGGGCTTTAATGTAACACTGCCTGCCACATTAACTTGTGAGTAAGTTATTGTAAGTCGAATAGATACAATAGGTTGTGAGAAGATATTTCTTTTCCCCTATCGCTTCATTACTGGATATTTTCGGTCCAGAGTCAATTTCATATAGTTTGACTCAACCATTAACGCGTTAGTAATTATGAATCACGGCTTGCCCGGCTTAGAAAGTTACAGTTTGCAGGGTCCTTCCAAAGGACACCCGCTACATTTTGGTTTTGGTTTGCAATGTTCTTTGCCAACGCGGACCAGCAGTGCGTGAAATTCATTGAACAGTTCTGCGTCCGCTGCCAGATTGCTCTCGAAAAAATCCTGAATTTGCTGATAGTCCGCTCCCTCCTCGATAAGTCCGCCCCGTCCCAACACCCTGGCCGTATAGGTATCGACAACGAAAACAGGTTTGCCGAACGCATAAAGCACAATCGAATCTGCCGTCTCCGGCCCTATCCCGCTGACTCCCAGGAGTTGTTCCCTGAGGCTGTGCGCATCGAGATTTTCGAGGCTGTCCAGCCGACCCTGATATTCGTCAAAAACCCACAAAAAAAAATTCTTCAGTCGTTTCGCTTTAATATTGTAATACCCCGCAGGCCGGATGAGTTCGGCAAGTTCATTCTGTTCGATTTCGCCGAGCTTCTCGGCGGTCAAACATCCCGCCGCTTTAAGATTAGCTATCGCCTTCTCGACATTGGCCCAATTTGTATTTTGTGTCAGTATCGCCCCGACAATTATCTCGCACCTGCCATCCCCCGGCCACCACCCCTGAGGACCGTACCGTTCATACAGCAGTTCATACATCCCCATAAGTTTTTCGTTGTTGCCCATTTTTCCTTTACTTCCCGCGATTTATCAATACAATGACGTTTCTTAGCATAATCTGGAACTAAACAATGTCGCTGCATACAAAACATAAATCCAAATCCAGCGCAGGTCAACTGATAAGTTTCATGCCCGACTCATATCTGGACCGAACCGCCAGGCCGATTTACGCCATCGCCTTCCTGCTGGCCTTTATCATCTTCTACGAAATCGGTACTTTCATCATAAGTCCGCAAGCCCTCACCCTGTCCTATTCAAGCCAGACACCTCGTGTGGTTTCCTTCTTATGGCTCCAGAATCTGCTTTCTTACGTTGGTTTTTCCCAGGCCGCCACCTGGCTTGCCGCTCCACTTGCCGTCATTGTAATTCTCCTGGCAATGCAGATCACTTCGCACAACAAATGGTATGTCAGCTTCAGAGATTTCCTGCCGATGGCAATCGAATGCATCATACTTTCTATTCCCCTGATTATCCTCAGCCTGCTGCTCAATCAATCTGCTCCGCCTCAGGCCGCGGCACTTGCCAGCTCTTCTCAGTCCGCCGGCGCAAACCCGCTTTTCGTTGAAATAGTAACCGCAATAGGAGCAGGAATATATGAAGAGCTTGTTTTCAGGCTGATACTTATATGCCTGCTGATGATAGTTTTTCAGGACATATTCGGTCTGTCCCGTTCGAATGCGATACTATTTTCGGTAATTGTCTCAGCAGCTCTTTTCAGTGGGCACCACCACTTTTATTTCGTCAACGGAAAATTCGCTTTCGCCGAAGCATTCTCGGTCAGCCGTTTCGCGTTTCGCACTATTGCCGGGATTTATTTCGCCGGACTCTTCGCTGTAAGGGGATTTGCGATCACAGCCGGTTGTCATGCTTTTTACGATATTATCGCCGCTTGCCTCAATGCAGCCATATTTGATGCGGCAACTTGAGAATATCTTGATTTTTTTCACATTTTTTTGCAAATCATTACTCGTTTATCCATCCTCACTTGTGGAATTATCGTCCGATAAGCTTGGCAAATGCCGTTTTCAGTACTGAAAATCCTCTTGTATTTCACCCTCATTTCGGGTATAATTAATACAGTTGAGGCGATGCTAATTCTTTCTTTTCGAGGGCAGTACTACATGGAAGCACCAAAAACGAATCTTGCTATCAGTGAGCTCACTTTTTCTCTGTACCAAAGGCCGCTGCATCCGGAGCTTTTCAACATTTACGCGAAACGCCATCTGAAAACCGAGAAGTACGAAACCATTATATGGATCACCGGCTGTTCACATCTGGTCAGCATTTATTCCGATAAGATGTGGCTCACAGAATTGATTGCCGCGCCGAACCAGGTCATGCCGAAAAAAGGATTGATTGAACGATTTGGATTCAAGGGCAAACGAAACCACAAATACATTTTGGGAAAGCATTTTAGCTACATAACCGATTTCCAGGTCGAGAAGATGAGTCCAAACCTTTATAAGCAGAGTTTAACGGACCTTGAAAAGTTTTCTCGCAACCGCGGAGTTTTCGTCACTTTCCCAAAGTCAATCGTCGGCGGCCTTGAGCCGTTCAGTTATATAGACTTTGAAGCAAGAAGGTACGAGCTGCACATTCACACCTTCCACGCTTACCCGGAAAGAACAACCATTATTAAAACACAGTCACTGTTCGACTTCCATTAATCCAGCAAAGCTGGACCAATTGTCATCCCGACCGAACTCTGGCGAGCGGAGGGACCTATTTAAATAGCCCGGCCATAGGTCGGATTCCACTTTTATTTTTTGGAATTTGAAGCCTTACTTCAAATTTTCCATGCCCATCCCGGCAATTGCTCGAGGGCCTTTTTGCGTTCCCTAAGCATTATTCCCTGCCTTAATAACGTTATCTGTCTTTGAAACCACACCCCAAGCTTAAAACCATCTTTTGTTATATAATGAAAAGATACATCTGAATGACCTTCTCGTTTCACATACTCATACAAATGCGTAAAACCCTCGTTCCAAGCCGCGTCTGGAGAGTTCCATACCCATCCCGGCAAATGCTCGAGGGCCTCTTTACGTTCCTTAGACAGTTTACCTTGCCGATGCTTTGCTCGTTGAGTAATAACCCACGTTCCAAGCCTAATGCCATCCACTGTTATATATTGAGAAGGTACTCTCGTGTGGCCCTCACGCTCGGCATACTCACATAGGAGTTGGTATTTATAGTCCCAAGAATCCCTTCTTTTGACCTTCCATACCCATCCCGGTAGTTGTTCATGAGCTTTTATCTTTTCTTTAGACAGTTTGTTTTGCTTGTAGTTATATCGCTGTGTACCCACCCACTTTCCCAGTTTAATGCCGCCGCTTGTTATGTATGAACGAGGTACAGTCGAATTACCTTTACGTTTGGTATACTGACGTAAAAGTTGAAATTTTTCATTCCAAGCCGACTCTGGTGTAAGTGTCTTCCATCTCCATTTTGGCAACTGCTCAAGGGATTCTTTCTGTTCCTTAGGCAATTTACCTTTTTTGAAATGGGCTCGTTGCGCTTGTACCCAAGAACCCAGATCAATACCCTCTTCTGTTATGTATTTTCCAGGCACTTTAACGTGTCCCTCGCGTTCGGCATATTCACGCAACCGCTGAAAGTTTTTAGACCAATTTTCACTCTTTGGAAAACTCCATCTCCATTCCGGGATCTTTTCCAAGACTTGTTGCCGCTCTACAGGCATAATTCCACGGCGATAAAACCGCCGTTGATTAACAACCCAGCTTCTAAGATTGTACCCATCTTCTGTAAAGTGTTTATGGGGTAATCTCGTGTGCCCTTCACGTTTCACATACTCACACAAACGCTTGAAGCCTTCATCCCAAGCAGCGTCTGGAGAACTCCATATCCATCCCGGCAATTGTTCAAGAGACTCTATCTTCTGTTTAGACAGCTTGTTTTTATTGTAAGCTGCTCGTTGAGTAATAACCCATCGACCAAGCTTATATCCGTTTTCTTCTGTTGTGTATTCTGCTGGCACATTAGCATGCCCATTTTTTTCTGTATATTGCTTAAGCAAACCATACCAAAAAATCCATGCAGTAGTAGTGTGTTCAACCACTTTTAAAGCAAATGATTTAGCAAAGTCTGAGCCGACAGTAACAGGAAAGTCCAAAACAATTTTATCCGGCAAAGTTGATATTGCATTACGCCCATCACCGACTTGTTGACGAAGCATATCTAATCTGTCAGCGAGCAGATCGTCATGTGCTCGGAGTGCCCTTAAAACTTTCCATACCGCTTTAAAATTAGAATTATCAAGTACAGCTTTAATGTCCTCTCCATCTTCAATAAAAACCGGCACTACGATGGTACTTACTTTTTTCTCAGGGCTTTTGCGAATTGCTCGACCGACTGCCTGAATTATATCAATCTGAGAATACTTTGGGTCTATAAAAGCAATACCATCAAGGGTGGGAACATCTACCCCTTCACCGAGACAACGAGCATTTGAAAGTAAGCCCTTCTCGCCAGATTCTAAATGCCGAAATCGATTAAGTCGCATTTCTCTCTTGCCACTTGACATCTCTCCGCTTACATGTTCTGACCAGAGGTTGCCATCAATCCGTGTTTCTTCGGGCATCCACTGCATTACACCCGGCAATTGGTCACTAAAATTTTTCGCCCGCTTAATTTTACCATGAAAACTGATTACCCTTGTTAGGCCATAGATTTTCATTGCTTTTATAAGTGCGATTTGACTTGCGAGAATACGTGCATCGGTGGTCTCTTTGCCATCAGTAGTAACAAGCTTGTCGTACTCAACGTATTGTTTATAAGTGACATTATCCACGCCGATTACCACTACCTGAAAATCAGTAAGGAGTTTTTGTCGAATTGCTTCTGAAAAAGTTAGTTGATGAAAAGTTTTTCCAAACTTGCTCTCATCGTCCATAGATGCAATTTCTAAATCAACATCTTTAGCATGTTTGCTTACATTGTCAGCAAAATACCGAGGCGTGGCGGTCATAAACAGCCGTTGCTTGGCTTTAATAGCATTTGAATCCAAAATAGTTGCAAAAAGTCCCGTTCCTATTCCAGCACAGCGGTGTGCTTCGTCTGCGATGGCCATGTCAAAAGGCGGAATATTTTCATGAGTAAATGCTTTTGCGATTACATTTGACGATTGATAAGTAGAAAATACAATGCTTGTTTCCCGGTGACGCAAAAAGGCCGCTACTTCATCCGGATTTGTTGTTACTGGCAAGCCAAGTTCACTTGTTCTTGATGTAAAACGGTCTATACCTCTAACAGTGTCATCCGAGCAAACAGGCAAATAATGAAAGTCATTTAATGTGTTTGTTGTCCATTCTCTCAGCGTTTGAGAAAGAAGAGAAAGTGATGGTAATAAAATAAGGATACGCTTGCACTGGAGTTTTTCTGCAATCCAAAGAGCCACTAATGTTTTACCAGTTCCACAAGCCATGATGAGTTGCCCACGGTTATTATCTGAAAAACCTTGGCAAACGTCCAAAATGGCCTTCTCCTGATGAGGGAATGGTATCTTTTTTTCGATAGGTGCAGCAATAAGGTTTTCGGGTGTCAATGGCCATGATACACAGGATTTTTCAAGCTCTGAAAGAAGAATAGTTCCAACTGGTTTTTCTTGAGCCCGAAGCGTTCGGTCTGCAGTTCTGCCAATGAAATTTGTAGTAGCAATAAGTAGCCGGTAAGAGAAAATCTCTCGAGAAGATTCGCTTAAGAAAGTGTCAATATCAGTTTTTTTGACGGGATATTGTTCGCCATAAGCTTTTGCTTGTATCGCCCAGAGTTTATTGTCGTAAGTTTTTGCAACGAGGTCTATACCACAATCCGGCCCCCATCTGCCCGGCCATTCAGCCCAGAGCCAAACTTTCTTCAGTTCGAGAGCATATTTGGGGTCATTTTCAAGATACCACTTACATATATGTTCAAACTGACGCCCCCGAATCTGAATATTCGCATCGAGCTTAGAAATTAGTTCAGATAACATTGCCATAATCAATTGTCCGCTTGTGCCCTGGGTAAATTTTTTCATTCGATGATAAATCTGCACCGCACCGGAATCCACCTTGGGTGCAAGCTAACCCACTAACTCCACAATGTCAAGCGTTTCTTGAGTATTTCTCCCATTTTGCCCTTTTTTATTAATTTCCGCCCTCTTTTCTTCGTGTCCTTCCTTTCCTTTCGTGCCCTGTCTTGTATTTTCTATCTATTAATTCTTTCTTCTGTGCCCGTGTTGAGCGTAGCGAAATCCGCCTCTGGCGGATGGTGAGCCTTTTTTCTAAAAATCAGCGTAATCCGCGTAATCCGCGGTTAAAATCAGCGTTTAATTATCTTTTATTTCTCCAGCGGAAAGTTCAAACAAGCGAACTCTCCGAAAACCTCAGCCGCCTTTTCGTCGTATGCCTTTGCCGCGTCAATTTCGTTTTCAAAGTGTCCGATATGTTGTGATTTTCTATTGAGTCTAATTGACGCGCGCCATTTTTTCGCATCTTTGTTCCAGCAAACCCCCTTATACCTCGAACTTGTCCCTTTAGTTGGGCGCGTATTACGGATGTTCTGGGCGTGTGTGCATAATCGAAGATTGCTCTTGCAGTTGTTCAGGCCGTTATGGTCGATATGGTCAACAACAAGGTGATCCGGCGGGGCCATTATCACTCGATGCATCGTCACCCCTTTCCCCCGCCAACTGGCGGCTGCATAAAAGGTATTGGTTCCACCCGCGGCGCACCATTTGAATTTGCTCAATTGGTAATAATCTTCGGCATCGACGAGAGCGAATTTCCCGCGGGTAAGGGGTATTCTGCGGGTCGCTTCGGAGCCGGCTTTGAAGGTACTGCTCGGGTAGAAATTGGGGCATTTACCGTCGATATGCACCCCCCGCCATCTGCCGACGAAATTTACCTTCTGCATACACATCAGCACCGGCCGATTCGGAACTATCATCCACACCGAAAAAAAACAGTTATCACAACGCCTGTATCTTAAAGAACTTCCCATTTGTTGAACCCCTAATGAACACGAAAGAAAAAATCTACATTCTACAATCTACGATCTAGAATTGAAGAATCGTGCCCCCTGGGGCAAATTGCGCCCGCCTCCCGGCGGAAATCGTGGGCTTCGAGCCCTGTGCTTTTCCAATAATCAATCATCAATAAACAATGATCAATTAGACACGCATTATACCCAGTTATGGCTCAAAAGTCAAGAAAATTCCAAAAAAATTTAGCCCGCGAAGCGGTTCCTTAGTTTTGCACTTTTAGCTTTAAACTTTACACTTCCGGCTGCCGCTTTCTATGCTATGTGGATAAGAACTATCCCAAAAAAAATGTCATCCCCGTAATGGGTGGCACGGCCAAGCTTTGCTTGACCGTGGATAGGTATTTGTAGCTTGCACCTTAGCTCGCACCATAGGTGGTAGGCCGACCCTTGTGGTCGCCCAAAAATGTCATCCCGAATGGCAGTTTACGCCATGGGTGCCGAGGGATCTGCTGAATTTATGCCTTGGCTTGTGCCCCGGGTAGATTACAAGGTTAAGCTAAAGAGGCAATCGGCGACTATATACAGGCTGCCATTGCATTTTCAAAGTATCTACCGAATCAAAACTATTGGGAATTATTCCGCTTGCTTGCTGGTTTCATGGCCTCAAATCTTTTCCGAAACAAAAAATACAATCCAGGTCCAAAAGCAAATAACATAATGACCAGCCCCGCCGCTATTCCGTAAGCGGAAATGCCCGGCGCACAACACTCTTTTCTTTGCCTGACAATAATATGGCTCGGCACAGCAATAAGTAGTTCAAGGATGCTCCCCTTTATCAGCCACCCTATCGTACGCTGCGAAAATTCCAGTGAATCGGTCCTTTTACTGTAACGATAAAATATCCGTGACCATATAAGCCAACTGACCAGCACAACCGCAAGGCTCCACCAAATAAAATTATCAGTAAGAGCATCATCGCCCCAGATTGCCATACTTATTGACCAAATAATACCCAAAAGTAAAATGCCAAACATTAATCCCGTTAAAATTATCGGAACCCATATTAGCCTTTGGGGCGTCAACGGTGCCTCAGAAACCCTGACAGGAAAAAGTAAAAAGAGGGTCTGTATCAACAAAAGAGTTCCGCAATAAATCAGGAATTGCCAACTATAAAAAATTGACAAATCAAAAGCCGGTAAATCACCGCTTTCTTCAACGCTCCATAAAAGAATAAACGAAAGTGCTGGTATGAAAACAACAACAACCAATAATAGGTAAAGAACCAACACCACAAAAGCCCATTTTTGCATTTTGCTGCCCCTTATAAACTTATGCGACTTGTTCTCAATACACAACAGCTTGTTTGATGTTCTGATCTCTGCTCCATCACCCGTACATATTACCATCCTGGTCAACGAATACGGATGTTTTGGCGTTTTCTATGACCTCCATCGCCTTCTTGAGATGTTCAAGGTCCGGGACATGAAACAGCCTGGCGCACTTTTGGCACCGTTTCATTTTATCGGCATCGTCCAGCTCTAATTGCAGTGTCTGGCTGCAAGTCGGACATTTCGCAAGTAACTGCAAAACCATATCTCCTAATCAAACACCATTGTCTTTTACGGTAAAATGGCCACTTTTTCAATCTTTTTTTCGCCGTTTTCTCCATAAAAAAGCATATTTTGCTTGTAATTTAAACCTAAAAATGGTATAATGCGGCTGGATGGAGTATCTTATTTTCTGGGGTGATTGAAATGGTTAAAACAGTCCTATGTACAGTCATAAAGTCCAGCGGTTTCTCTAAACGGCCGGCAAATTCGTCTTCTGAGCCAGCAGGTTCGGCATCTGTGCCGCCAGAGAGTCTGCAGGAATCTGAGCCGAATAGTGTAGTCTCATCCGGACCATACGCGTCCCGCAGACCCATTAAGCGTGGTCTTCTCATCGATTATATGCTGTAAGATGACCGCTTGCGGGGTTTTTGCGCATAAAAAGGGCGAGGTCAGAAAGCGGGGTCTCCGCTCCATTATCCCTCGCCAAGGCTTGTATAATAATCCGTCATCTTTTTTCGGCAGTGCCATCCATGGCTGCCGTTTGTATCTTCGTTAAATGCCTAACTTTAGAATATTTTCCACCGCTGAGGAGATGGCCTCAGGTGTGTCTAATCGGCCAGAGTCAATCGATAACTTCGCATCGGCAATCAAATTAACATCAACCCTCTCCGAATCGGCTATAGCACGGCTGATAATGCTGCTGCAGGCGGCTGTCAATACACTATCAAGGCTATCGGCGGTCGTTTTGGCCGCATCGGCTTTTTGGCCGATAACAGCATTGTTATCGGCGATATTCGGGTTGATATTGTTAGGAAAATCTATTTGCATACCCAGGTTTCCAGCTACAAAATTAACAAGTCCTGCTACCGCCATTTTCGATGCTTTCCGACTAAACTTTAATCTTTTTACTGA
>SDBT01004171.1_pt1 | contig 24618 bp, 38 predicted proteins | sample 2277101 | NCBI WGS metagenome assembly SDBT01 (sample SAMN10404973, study PRJNA504765) | marine sediment metagenome | isolation source: marine sediment core GS10_PC15, 103 cmbsf | place: Arctic Ocean: Southern Knipovich Ridge | collected 2010 | reverse complement strand
CCTGTCCTTCGGTTTTTTTTAAGAATTTCTTCCCCGGGGGGCAGGGATATTTTAAAGGGGGTGATGCCTTTGATTATGGTTTAATGTCTTTTGTGTAAGAATGCTTAGAGTGGCGGGGGCAGGTTTTTGGGCTATCGGCCTGCCCCCGGAAAAAACGTAATGGAAAGAAATATCAAGATATTGTTTTATTGAAGGTAACTAGATGAAAAATAAAGGTTGGACAAAATTATATAGAGCACAATTCGGTCATTGGGTATCAGAGAGAAAACCCTGGTGTGATAGTTTTGCCTGGTGTTATCTTTATAGCCAGGCCAATCATAAATCAGGAGTAGTCAACTTTAGGAATGAATATATAGAGATAAAAAGAGGGCAATTTCTGACTTCAAAACTTAAACTTCAGGGGATCTTTGGCTGGTCATACAAAAGGACATCATCTTACTTAAAAGCCCTCGAAAACGACAAAATGTGTACTATCAGAACGACTAACAGATTTATCGTTATAACCATTGTAAACTATGAGCTTTATCAGTCCAGAGAAGAACAAGGGGTAGAACAGAAGGTAGAACGACCGACCGAACAGAAGCCGAACAGAGGTAGAACAGAGCAACACAAACAAGAATGTATTAAGAATGATTTAAGAATGAAAAAGAAATTAAGCGATGAGGAAATTGAGAAGAATAAAAAAAATGTTACTAAGAGTAAAAATTTATTTTTGGATATTGTCAAAGGTAAGGAGAAAAATGTATAAAACTTGTTTTGAGTGCCCACATATAAGAGAATATCATGCGGGGAGGCCAGGTAGAACATCATATTACTGCCCTAAAATGACAAAAATTTTAGGTAAGTATTTTTTTATAGACAAAATGGGGCATAGGCCAAAGGTATGTCCATTATTAAAAAAGAAAGGAGATTAAAATGGAAAGTACCGAGCAAATGGTAAAAGAATTATTAGAATTGTTTCTATACCAGGACACCGTAAATAGAATGGATTCTAAGGACAAGCTGATAAAGGTTTACCGGGTAAATCCTAATATCGTTAGGATTGATATAAAAACTGTGAAAGGAGGAAATAAATAATGAAACCTAAAGTTAATATTAAATCTAATTTTTCTAAAAGTATTGTGGAAAGGGTATTCGATGAATCTGTATTTATGCTAAGAAATTATGCAACCTTGAAATTTACCGCGAGAAGATTCGGAGTTTCTATAACTACAGTTTGGCGGGATATGAGGGAAAGGCTGCAATTTATAAACGCGACCCAATACCGGAAAATAGGCGATCTTATTAATTCTCACAAAAGGAAGCGATCAAATGAAATATAAGGTAGAAATAAGATGTCCTGAATGTAAAAAATTAATCAACGAAACTAAAGTTATTGACAATAAAGAACTTGCCGATAAATTATATTTTGACGCTGTAATAAATCCTCTGATAGGTTGGTGTTGGAAATGTGATAGAAAACCAGTTCCAAAAATTATTAAAATAAAAGAGGAAGTAATTAAATGAAAAAACAAATTAACGACAGAGAAATAAGAGATAAGTTGCTCGAAAATCTAAGATCAGATAAAAATAATATAAAAATTATAAACGAGTTAGATCTTCATGGGGCAGTAGTTGATATAGCGGCAATAGACAAAAAATATTTCCGCGGTTATGAGATCAAGAGCGATAGGGATAATCTTTTAAGGTTGCCGATACAGATGCAGGTCTATGATTATGTATTCGATAAAATTACTATTGTTGTTGGCGAATCAAAATTTTTAGAAGTTAACAAAATTGTTCCTAATTTCTGGGGTATTATTGTAGCCCACAATATGAATGATGAGATCTTCCTAAAGGAGATAAGGAAACCAAAGTTCAACGAACATATAAGTAAAAACTGGCTTTCGAGGAAACTCTGGAAAAGCGATATTGTAAATATACTAAGGGCGAAGAATTTATATAAAGGAAAGAGCAAATATGACAGGGGCGATTTACTCAATATTCTTATGGGTAACATGGGTTTAAACGAATTGAGATATTATATCAGGAATATTCTTATTAAGCGTGCGTATTAGAGGATAAATAAAGGGGGAGATAATTAAATGAGCTTAGAATGGGGCGAAGAAAAAATTAAAGGATTTAGCAGCCCGGTTAAAAAAGCAGAAGAGATTAACGAATGGGGCTGGTGGGCGCTTTTTGGGGTAATAGTAATTATGGAAATTCTATTTTTATTAAAAGTATTAGGGAAGATATAAAATTGAAGGTCGGTTTATTTGATATTGATTCAAAATACCATAATTTAGCCTTAATGAAATTATCAGCCTACCATAAGCAAAGGGGTGATGAAGTAGAATTTTATAAACCATTGTGGCATTCTGCTTATGATTATATATATGCTTCCAAAATCTTTCAAAAAAAACATAGAAACGATGGTTATATAAAAGATGATATGATATGCGGTGGATCGGCCTTTGAATATTTAACATTATTGCCTGAATATATAGAACATATCAAACCCGATTATGATTTATATAACCTTAATTATTCTCTGGGTTTTACTACCCGGGGCTGTATTAGGAATTGTAAATTTTGTATAGTACCGGAGAAGGAAGGGAAGATCAGGGAACATGCAGAAGTGGAAGAATTTCTAAATCCCCATTCTAATATAGTAGTTTTATTAGATAATAATTTTCTGGCCTTGCCTTCTCATATTAAAAAATTACAAAAATATATTGATAAGGGCTGGCGGATGGATTTTAACCAGGGATTGGATTCCCGGCTCGTGAATAAAGAAAATGCTAAGCTGTTGGCCAAGATAAAATATAAAGAAATAATAAGATTTGCCTGGGATAATATGAAAGATGAAAGTAAAATAATAAAAGGATTAGAATTTATTATCAAGGCTGGGATCAGACCAAGAAATATAACTGTATATGTTTTAGTCGGTTTTGACACTACATTTGAAGAGGATCTTTACAGAATACAAAGATTAAGAGATATCAAGGATGAGCAGGGTCCGATCAAGGCTTATGTTATGAATTATAATAATGAATTAAAAAGCAAGAAATATAAAGATTTTATGAGATGGGTAAACAATCCCTGGGTATATAAGTCTTGTGAATGGGAAGATTATAAGGGGCAATATGAAAAGAAAACTTAGATTTAAATTCAAGATAAGCGAAAATGATATTAAAGCACAGATAAAGGATTATTTAACTATTAAAGGTTGGTTTTGGTTCTATAATTTACAGGGGTTGGGTTCTTATGAGGGCATGCCTGATTTTATAGCTATTAAAAATGGTCGCACTATATATCTTGAAGCGAAGAAACCAGGCGGAACACAATCTCCTGGCCAGATAGACTTTGAACGGAATATTACATATCAAAAAGGGGAATATTATCTAATAGATTGCTTAGAAGATTTAATGAAGGCGATAGAATAATTGATTAATCAGGGCAGGTGGAGTAAAATAAAAAAAGAACAGATAAGATGTAAGCACTGTAACAGAAGATTGTTTGATGGTTCCCCGGGATGGGATATAATTAAAAAAAGGCCCAAAGTGATAGAAATTATATGTCCGAGATGTGGTGCGAAGAATTTAATTAGTATTGAAATGTTTGAAAAGGTGGTGGTGAGGTTAAAGGAATGAAAAAACCTTTGTTTATAAAAATCATTTTGTTAATAGTAATTTTATTGACCATTTCTTATTCAGTTTATATATGTAAAATTCAAAATATTGACTTTATTAATTGGCTAAATACGTTGATTGCAACTGTAATTTCTGTATTTTTAGCATTGCTAATTGCAATTTATATTTTTTATTACCAAACAAACTTAATTCAGAAAGAGACAAAAGATAAATTCACCCCATTAATTGAGATGGAATTAATGGACATCTGGGAGAGTTTATCTAATATAAAAAATCCATTGAAGGTTATATTTAGTGATGGAAAGGAATTAGATTTTTATGCCACTATTTTCCCAGATATTATCTTTGAACAAGCAATTTGTTCTAATGTTTTCAATCAAAAACAAACACGATTTCTAATAGCGATGAAGTGTGCAATAAATTTCAATAGACGTATAATAGAGCAGTTTATCAATATGAATCCCTGGATTAATGAGAGTCCTGATAATTATAGAAAAAGTTTAGATTTTTTATATATTAATCATGAAAAAAGTATTAAAGATTTAAAGAAAAATATATTATCGGCAAATAAATATTTTAAATTTAATGAATTAAGTAAGAAAATTAAGCAAAATCATTCAAATACTTTAGAATGAATTAGTTTAGATTAAAAGATATGATTTTATCATGGTATAATATTTGCGGGAGGTATTGTAGAGGTGATTAGAAATAAAAAGCATAGAAATAAGGTGCAAGGGAATATATCGAGGAAAACCTTGCAACCGAAGATTATTTGATGGATCACCAGGGTTTGATATAATTAATAATGAGCCAAAGATAATTGAAATTAAATGCCCAAAATGTGGAGCAATGAACTTAGTTATTAGTGAGATATTTAAAAAGGTGGTTGTGACTCTTAAAAATAAATAAAAGAGGGGGTGAAATTAATGGAAGAAATGCACGAAGGGGAACTTAATTTCTTAAAAGAAGAACTTAAAAAAATTGATAATCAAATTAAAAATATCATATATGGTGGTAATAAAGATTCAGTAGAAGCCCAGATAAAATTATGGGAATTAAGATATATAATTAAAGGAAAGATTGAAGAGTTTATAAAATCAGATCAAACTGGGAAATATAGACCGGAAAGACAAGGTTCTGCTATGTCGGCATGAAATGATTAGGATTTAATTAAAAAATAAAACACATAAAAAATTAAATATCCGAGAGCTACCAGATAGCCAGATTAAGAAAGCAGAAATTGCTTTTTAGTCTGGCTATTTTTTTTGAAAGGAGAATCATGAAAAAATTAAAATGGCACACGGAACAGCGAATAATTAATGATTTAATTCCTTATAAAGAAAATCCCCGAACGATGACCGAAAAACAAAAGAATGATTTAGAGGAAAGTCTGAAAAGATTTAATCTTATGTCTATCCCGGTAATAAATACCGACAATACTATCATATCCGGACACCAAAGAATGAAGATACTACAACTATTAGGCCGGGGAAAAGAGGAAATTGATGTAAGGGTCCCAAATAGGAAGCTGACCAAAAAGGAATTTAGAGAAGCGAATATAAGGGAAAACAAGAATCTAGGTAGCTGGGATTGGGATGTGCTGGCCAATTTCGATGAGGAATTATTATTAGAAGTGGGATTTACCGAAGAGGAATTGGAAGATCCAACATTCGAAACTACCGAAGATATAGAAAAAGAGGAAGACATAAGAGAATATAAAAGGGTCCATATATTAATTTCCGTAAATGTAGATTCCTATGATGAAATAAATCAGGAATTAGAGATAATAAAAAATAAGATAACCGGGAAGGGTGAATATGAACAGACGGCAAATTAAAACAGATAATTCATATCTGAGCACTAAAATCAATTTGAGGATAAACCACTTACCGAATAAAAAAAGCATAAAAGTCCTCGATTGCTTTGCTGGCCGGTCCAGGATATGGAAAGAAATAAAAAAAAGATCATTTAAAAATATAAATGTAATAGGGATTGATAGAATAACTTATGGAAGCACACTAAAAGGAGATAACATAAAATATTTAAAAGGAATGAATTTAAACAAATATGATATAATTGACCTGGACGCTTACGGGATTCCCTTCAGACAATTGGAAATAGTATTTCGAAAAAAATACAAAGGGGTATTATTTATAACCTTCGTTCAAAGCATATTCGGCAGGCTACCCGTAAGGATGTTAAACAAAATAGGATATACAAGAAACATGATCAAGAAATGTCCTACCTTATTTAATAGAAATGGCATAGAGAAATTTAAACAATATCTGGCAATGAATGGTATCAGAAAAATAATAATAATCAATAAAAATAATAAAAAATATTTGTATATTCCTTCTGTAACTGTTGTGGAATAAGCCTTTTCGTGATATAATAATTAAAAGGAAGGTTAAAATATGAGCGGTATTATCTATATACCAAAAGGAAAAGCGAGGGAATACAGCCCCTATTCCTTGAATATCTATAAAGGGTGTGACCATGATTGCAAATATTGCTATGTAAAAACCATGCCATTTTACAAAAAAGTAGCTAATGAGGAAGTAAAACCACGAGAGAATATATTAGAAAAATTGGAAAAACAATTAAAAAAACAAGAAATAACCGAACAAGTGCTATTATGCTTTATGGGTGATCCATACTGTAAGGCCGATACAGGATATAAAACAACCCGGGATATATTGAAAATATTATTAAGATATGATGTCCCTACCGCAATATTATCTAAAGGCGGGGAAAGAATATTAAGGGATCTGGATTTATTTAAACAATTCAAAAGAATAAAGATAGGCACTACCCTAACATTACTAGACGAAAAAGAGAGCCTATATTATGAACCGGGGGCAGCACTACCCAGGGAAAGGATAAAAGTATTAGGAATATTACACAATAAAGGGATAAAAACATGGGTAAGTTTTGAACCGGTTATCAGGCCATTAACGACATACCAATTATTAGAACTAAGTTATCCTTTTATTGATCAATACAAAGTAGGCAAAATGAATCACTATCAACTACCATATCAAATAGACTGGCGGGAATTCGGCAATACAATGGCAAAAAGATTAACCGAACTTAGGAAAAATTTCTATATTAAAAAAGATTTATATAAATACATGAGTATAAAATTGGATGATAAATATATTGATCAGGACTATTTAACCCTCAAAAAACCCAGAATGAAAATAACACCGGAAGAAACAAAGGCTTTACAGCCTACGTTATTTTAATAAAAAAGATTAGATTTTAAACAATTGAATATTGTAGAGCTCCAATTATAGAGAGCCATTCGAAGAAGCATTAGCTTCCTAGGTGGCTCTCTTTTTTATTTTGGAAGGCAGGGAAGATAAATGAAACTGGCGTTTTTCGGTAGTCGCTCATTAAAAATGAGAAAAATAGAAGTGTTAGAAATAATAGAAATGGAAATTAAAAAACACAAACCAGAGGTGATTATAACTTCCGGCACCCCTGATGGGGTGTGTAAATTAGTAAGGGATTATTGTAAGGAAAATGGATTCACATTGAAATTATATAATTTAGACTTCAAAAAATATAGCAGGGGTGCATTCCAACATAGAAGCATATTAACAATAGAAGATTCTGATCATGTTATTTTAATACACGATGGAAAAAGCAAGGGGACAAAGAACGAATTCGACCTGGTGAGAAGATTTGGAAAGCTATATACCTATCATTTGATAAAGATACAGAAAGAAAATACCGGGGTAGATATCGACCAGTTCGATATAGGAAATAATCTAGATGAACTAAATAATACAGAAGAAGTTTTAAATATATGAAAGAAAAACTTAGACACACCGAAGCATTTGAATTATTTTATGGTTCGGGCGGAAAAGCGTCAAATAAAAATGTCAGGAAAGTGGCAGATAAGTGTCATGTTTCCGAAAGAACTATTTGGCGTTGGTATAAAAAATTTAACTGGAAAGAGAGAATTGAACAAAGGGATATCGCAAATGCAAAATCACTTGAAAAGAAAACAAATAAAACAATTGTTAATACCAGAGCAGACTACCGGGCCGAAATCAAAACTCAATTAAGTATATTAAAAGCTATTTTAAACAATGTTATTAAGGAGATTAAAGCTCATAACATAATAGATATTAATAATACAGGCCAATTAAAAGATGTGGTTAATTGCTATGAAAAACTGGGTAAACTTGACCTGCTGATGATGGGTGAGGCAACCGAAGAAAAGGACATAAACATAAAAGTGGATTTAATTGAATGAATGTGAATATACAGATTTCTAAAAAAGTCTTTAATAAAGTTTATATTCCTTACATGGAAAACAATACCAGAACACAAATATTTTTCGGTGGATCATCTGCTGGTAAATCGGTATTTATTTCTCAAAGATGTGTAATTGATCTTTTAGAAAATAATAGGAATTATCTTGTGATCAGGAATACAGCCAATACCCTACGAACATCTGTATTCAATGAAATCAGGAAAGTTATTTTTGAATTTACCTTAGAAAAGTTATTCAAGATAAACAAAACAGAAATGACTATAACCTGTATTACCGGATACCAAATTCTTTTCAGGGGGTTGGATGATGCGGAAAAACTTAAATCAATAATACCGGAGAAGGGCGTTATTACCGATATTCTAATAGAGGAAGCAACCGAGACAAAAAGAGATGATGTTAAGCAGTTATATAAGAGATTAAGAGGTAGATCCAAAGTATTAAAACGTTTGACCTTATGTTTCAATCCTATTATCCGGACCCACTGGATATTCAAGGAATACTTCCAAAATTGGGTAGAGGGCGAATTCGAATATCATGATGACAAATTATCGATCTTAAAGACCACCTATAAGGATAATAAATTCCTGGAACAAGACGATATAGATGAATTAGAGAACGAACAAGATCCCTATTACAGAGAAGTTTATACCTTAGGAAACTGGGGAATTTTAGGGGATCTGATATTTACCAATTGGAAAATTGAAGATCTTTCAAAAATCAAAAATACTTTCGGGACCTATTACAATGGTTTGGATTTCGGCTATTCGAATGACCCGACGGCGGCAGGAAGACAGGCCATAAAGGGGAATAAATTATATATCCTGGAAGAGATAATTTACGAGTTAGGCCTGACCAACAATCTTATAGCAAATAAGTTAAAACCTGCAATAAACAAAGAATACATCAGGTGTGATAACGAACCTAAGTCAATAGCAGAATTAAGAGGATACGGTATAGAAGCCCTGGCGGCTAAGAAAGGTCCGGGAAGTGTCAATTTTGGTATTCAATACATGAGACAATTCGAAATTATAATTGACCGGGAATGCCAGAATGCAATTAACGAAATTCAAATATATCAGTGGAAGAAGAATAAAGACGGAATAGCCATTAATGAACCGGTGGATAGAAATAATCATTTTATGGATCAAGTCCGTTATGCCCTTAACGACAGGATTTTTGAGGAGAAGGAAGAAAAACCTTATACCGCCCAGGAACTGGGAATATTTTAAAAATAAAGGAAAGGAGAATATCATGAAAATAGAAGATATTTTAAAAATGCACGGCAAGGATTTTAAGAAATTAACAGAGATCTTATGTAAGGACCCAAAGGAAAGAGACGTTGAGTTATATGAGAAACAATATACCGGCGAACATACAATCAAAGAACGGGAAGATAAAGTTATCGGTAAGGGTGCAACATCAAAGAGAATTGTTCAGGCAAAAGAAGTCATCCAACATCAAAAGAAGATTGTCAATATGGCCGTATCTTTTTTATTTGGCGATCCAGTGAAATTAATATTAGGGAATAAAGAGGATAAATTCCAGGATACTTTTTCTCTAATAGATGATATCTGGAAAAAGGATAAATTAGATTATTTCAATAAAAAGCTGGCGCGTAGATTATTTGTGGAAACAAAGGTGGCCGAGCTTTGGTATACAATAATCGATAACGAAAATAATAAATATATCAAGGTATCTCTGTTATGCAAGAAAAACGGCGATGATATCTATATTCATTTTAACGAAAACGGAGATATGGATGCATTTACCCGCCGGTATAAACTTGAAGATCCTGATGAAAAAACTTATGAACACGTTGATATATATACTGCTGAAAAATTTTATTATGGGATCAAAAAAACTGACTGGATAGTAGAAGAAAAAGACAATTTATTCAAGAAAATCCCGGTAATCTATTACGAACAGGATGAACCAGAATGGGCGAGTGTTCAGACTGAAATTGATAGAATCGAAATGCTGATCTCTAAATTTGCCGATACAAACGATTATTTTGGAGCACCTATTATAAAACTAAAAGGGAAAATAAAAAACCCACCAGAAAAGGGTGAAATAGGAAAAACCTTACAATTCGAAGGTGAGGCCGGGGCCGAAGGTAAAATAGAGTACGGGGACGCCGAGTATTTAACCTGGAAGCACGCTCCGGAAGCAATAAAACTGGAATATAACACTCTAAAAGATATTATATATTCTATAACTTCAACACCCGATTTATCTTTTGATAACGTCAAAGGATTTACAAAAACTTCAGGAGAAGCCCTCAAATTCCTTTTCATGGATGCTATTTTAAAAGCAAAAGACAAAGAAGAACTATTTGGGGAATCATTGACCAGGAGAATTAATTTATTAAGAGCAATATTATCTATAACTGATGTAAAGGAAGAAAAGAATTTACAGGAGCTAGATATATCAATTAAATTCGGAAGTATCTTACCCCAGGATATGTCGGAACTTATAAAAGCACTTTCAACAGCAAGAGCAGGCGATGCCATCATGAGCGAAAAGGAAGCAGTAAGACAAAATCCACTGGTAGAAGATTCAGAAGAAGATATCGAAAGAATGGAAGAAGAACGGGGAAAATTATCAAATTTGGGTGAATCATATGAAGCCTAAAAGAATGAATCTTGGCATAATCGGTTGCGGGGTTATCGGGAACAGCCTTGCTCATTTATTAGAAGATATGGGGCATTTTGTTCAACGATATGATCCGGCTAAATTATTCGGTTGCGATATAACCTTATGTGAAATTGTATTTATATGCGTGCCCACTAAAGCCGATATGAAATTCGAAGATGTCAGAATGGCGGTAGGCTATGTAATCTCTAAAAACAAAAAAGGAATAATCGTTATAAGATCTACTATTATCCCAGGGATGATTGATGAGTTTACAAAAAGATACAAGAGGGAATTCGTCTATTTGCCTGAATTCTTACGGGAACGGACAGCATTATTGGATGAAATCTGCCCTGATAAAATAATCGTAGGGACTAGGAAAAGAGAAACATTCGAGACATTCAAAGGACTATTCAAGCGCGTGGTAGATAATAAAAAGAAAATAATAATGATGAAACCGGTAGAAGCAGAATTATTGAAGGTGGCCCTGAACAGTCTGTATACCATAAAAGTAGTATTCGGGAATGAATTATACGATATATGCCAAAAATACGGGGCAGATTATTATAAATTATTTGAGGCCTTTAAGCTGGACAAATATATCAATTTAATGCATCTTGACCCGTTATTCGATGGTTATAGGGGGGCAGGGGGTAAATGTTTAAATAAGGACATTAAATTTTTGATCAGGGCAGCAAGGAAAAAGAGAATTATACCCAAAGTAACAGTAATGGCCGATAAGGAAAATATGAATTTATTGGAGAAAGGGACCCTAAATGGGGATTGAAGAGCAATTTGAAAACAGGAATATGCTGGACATAATCAGTCGCAATAGAAAAATCGAAGCGGCATTGAACCAGGCTTCTAAAGATATGGCGATGAGGACTGCCATTTTCGAATTGAAAAGTCCGACCAAAATAGCCCAGGGATCATTCTATAAAATAAATAAAGCATTAGAAAAGAAAGTAGATATAATATTAGGCAATCTTCATAAAGACATTCAGGCTGGCATACAGGACGGGATAGTCACTCATTGGGATATGGCCAATCTAAAAAATAACAAACTGGTGGGGACCTGGGCCGAAGGGATAAAATTAGGCAAGGGAAGTATTTCAGCCTCGTTTAACCAATTAAACCTGGTGGCGTTAGATACCTTCTTGGCCCGGACCGCAGCCGGAATGAATTTGAGCGAAAGAGTCTGGAATCTAACCAATGGAGCGAAGGATCAATTAGAGCTTTATCTTGCATCGGGGATATCTACCGGAAGAAGTGCGGCAGAGATTGCAGGGGATATTAAGCAGTATTTAAACGAGCCGAACAGGTTATTCAGAAGGGTCAGGCAAGAGGGGAAACTTGTCTTAAGCAAGGCGGCCAAAGGCTACCATCCGGGAGCGGGTATTTACAGGAGTTCCTACAAAAACGCTTTGAGGCTTGCCAAAAATGAAATAAATATGGCGTATAGAATGAGCGATTATGTAAGAAGGCAGCAGCTACCGTTTGTAACCGGAATTGAAGTGCATTTATCAGCTTCTCATCCCCGGCTTGATATGTGCGATGATTTGGCTGGCAAATACCCAAAGGGCTTTATCTTTATGACCTGGCATGTGGGCTGTTTATGTTATACCACTACAATTATGCTAAACGAAAAGGATTCGCTTAAATTCATGAAAACCGGGAAGATCCCCAAATCGAAATACATTTCAAGGATTCCCAAAAGGGCGGCGAATTGGATAAAAGCAAATGCCAAAACGATAGCCGGTTATAAAAATACACCTTATTTTATAAGGGATAATTTTACAAAGGATTTTGAACTCAGGGAAAATGTCTTGCGAACAACTATACCTGCGCCCGTGCCGGTAGTTCCAGGGGCAGATATGCAATTGTTAAGAATATCAGAATTTAATAAAAGATACGCCGATGCAAAAATAGAACACTGCATCGCAGTCGATAAAAAAGGAAATATATTGCTTTCAAAATCCGGCGGCAGGAATTATGTAAATTTCACGCAAGCAGATTTTGATAAAATGAATGTCGATAATATGCTGTTTACGCATAATCATCCTTCTGGGAGCAGTTTCTCCGGTGATGATCTTAATATGTTAGGAGCATATAAAAGAGGAACTGAAGTAAGGGCGATAGGGACACAATACGAATATAGCGCCAAAGTGATAGATAATGCAAAATTCCCACGTTCTGGGGCCAAAGTAAAAAATCTTTACAGAATAGAAAATGGCAGATTACAAGACAAATATCAGACGATTTATGAATTAAGACGTGCTAGCTTGATAAACACTGGGGTTGATTATAATGAAGCAATGAAATTTGCATCAAGAGTAACGAGTCAAAGACATACTCATGAAGCAATGGAGATATTTGCTAAAAAGTATGGTATAGAATATAAAAGGTGGGTGAATAAATAATGGCCAAAATAAAAAAAGATAAAAATAAAAATCCTTTTTTGAAACCCGGCGGCGGGTTTGATCTGATTGAAAAATTCCCTGGTATCGATTTTATGCCTTATGAAGAAGAAAGAATTAAGAAACAAAAAGCTAAGAAAAAAATAAGCAAGGAGGAATAGGATGCCATTAGTAAAATGCAGAAAAGACGATAAACCGGGCTGGAAGTATGGCAAGGATAATAAATCTTGTTTTACCTATACGGCCGGCAATGAAAAATCAGAAGCAACAGCAAAGTTAAAAGCCATTAAGCAGGGAATTGCGATCAGTAGAGAATCAGGAGAGAGATTTGAGTCATAAAAAGGAGGAATAAATGAAAAAGATAGGTTTTATATACCTGGCAGGACTTGACCAATTTTTAAATCCAATCGTCGGGGGGTTATCTGATGACTATATTATAAGGAAATTTGTAGTTAAAAATGAGCAAGAAATTTATAATGCGATCGATTGGGCTGATATTGTTTGGCTGGAATGGTGCAATCAAGCGGCCATTATAGGAACGAATTACGAAGGAATAAAGGGCAAAAGAGTTATAATCAGGCTCCACAGTTACGAAGTGTTTATGGATTTTACTAAACAAATCAATTGGCCTGTGGCAGATAGATTAATCTTTGTAGCTCCCCATATCAGGGGAATTCTGAAAGAATTTATTCCCGATATTGAGAAAAAAGTTAAAATGGAAATTGTTTATAATGGAATTGATCCAGATTCTACTCCATGGAGGGAACGACAGCCTGGACATGATATAGCTTGGGTCGGATTTATTAACTATAAAAAGAATCCTCAAATGGCCTTGCAAATACTGAAGAAATTAACTGAGGGACTATATAACACCGACAAAAGATATATATTGCATGTGGCGGGATCGTTTCAGGATTCGAGATATAAGATATACCTAGAGTATATGATCAAGGAAATGGGATTACGGGATAATATAAAATTCTACGGCTGGATTGATGATATGGAGAAATTCTGGGAAGATAAAAATTATCTGCTTCATACCAGCATTCAAGAAGGGCATTCATACGCCATAATGGAAGCCATGGCAAGGGGAATTAAACCTATAATACACAATTTCAGGGGGGCGAAGGAATTATATTGCAATATGGACTCTTCATTGAGGGTTCTTTTCAACACTATTGAGCAAGCAGCCGATAAAATAATGATTAAGGAATATCACTCCAAAATGTATAGAAGTTGGATAATTGATAAAGGCTGGACACTGGAAAATCAATTAAAGAAAATAAGGAATATCATAAGGGAAATATGAATGAAGTCAAAAATTGCTACGAATGAAGTCAAAAACTATTATGACAATTTCCTTGGCCATCTTAGATATGATCATATCCGGGAAAATCCGAGACATATCAAGGTAAAGAGGGATTTAAAGGGCATAATCAAAGAAGAGATGAATGTTTTAGATTTAGGTTGTGGCACGGGAATAACCACGAAATATATAGCTGGATTAGGAGCAAAGGTAATTGGGATTGACATATCCCCTAAATTGATTCAATTCGCAAAGAGAAATTCTGATCATCAAAATATTGAATACCGAATAAAGGATATAACAAATTTTAGCCTTGATAAAAAAGATTTTGATGTAATATGTTTAGTTGATATAATGGAGCATATCCCAAGAGAGAGAATCCCATATTTGATAGAGAATATAGAGCGGTATTCCCATGACAATACAATTATCTATCTTAATATACCTGACGCCAGGCTACAATCCTGGATTAAAAAAAACAAACCCGGGAGACTTCAAATTATAGATGAGGGATATTCTATAACTAATATTTTAGATTGGTTTAAATCGATTAATTTCGAGGTAATTAATATTAAAATTTATGGAATAGATTTTCCATTACAATATAATAGTTATATTTTTGTGAGGAAAGATATAATTTTTTATAATTATAATAAATATTTAATGATAGGTGGACAATAGGCTACAATCAATACCCTAATAAAGTAAAGATGCAGGAAGAGAGGCACTCCACGTTTAAATTTAGGGGTATTCTGAAGGATTAAAGAAGTTTTATTGTTGACTTGCAAAAAATAAAAAAATATTGTAATATAACTAAAAGAGAAAGGGAAAGCAAATGTCCGAATCGACAATTGCCGGTTATGTACTGGCAGGGATTATCGCAAGTATAGGTATAGGATTTTATATTTATCTATGTATAAAGATAAATAATCTACAAAGATAATATTTGACAATCGATTAAATAAACAGAGCTCCAATTTAGAGAGCCAATCTAAGAAGATTTTATAATCGAATCTTCTCAAGTTGGCTCTTTTTTTATATGGGAATAATTAAATCAGGAGTGTATAAAAGAATGCCAGAAACAGAAAAAGAAAGACAGAAAAAATGGGAAATTGCCAATGCGGTGGATACTTTGATCAAGGCTGTGGAAATCAGAAAAGATAAGAAACTGATGTCAGAAGTAGAAAGGGAAATAAAAAAGAAACAGAATGATATATCTGAGATATTGAGAAGCTCGGCTATTAAAGTAATCTCAAAAGAATAAGAAAGGGGCTTATATTGAAAATAAAAATTGAGATTGGCAAGCTCAAAATCGAAATTGGTTGGATGCATATAATATTTTTTGGTATATGTCTATTTATAGGTTTTTGTTTATTTGCAAACTGGATTTTGCATTTATAAAAATAAAAATATAAAGGAGATTAATAGAATGGACTTAACAACTCAAATTAAAAAAGCACTGAAGAAAGCAGGGCTTGATGAGGCGTTAGCAGAAAAAATCAAGGTGACTGATGAAAGTCAAATTGAGGCAGAAATCGAAAAGTTAAAAGGGAAAATTGATCTTACCCCGGAACAGCTTGTCGCTGCCGTTAAAGAGGCTGGGCTGGAAGAAAGTTTTAATAAGTACCTGCAAAGCGAAACAGATAGGAGGGTATCGCAAGCTATTACTACTCATGATCTAAAAACAGCGAAAGAAAAAGAAGAGGCGGCCACAAAGGAAAAGGCAGAAGAAAAGAAAAAGAAAGAGCAGGCGGGCATGAGCGATACCGAAAAACAAATAGCTAACCTGACCGAACAAATGGGGAGCTTAACTAATCTGGTGAAAGGTTTTGCCGAGACAACCGGTAAAACAAATCGGGAGACTTTAATCAAGGATGCTTTGAAAAAAGCAGATTTGAGCGAAGGATTCTCAAAATATATTACAGTTGATAAAGACGAGGATATTGACGAAAGCGTCAAGAAATTAAAGGACGAGGTTCTCGGACACAAACAAGCCGAAATTGATGAAAAACTAAAAGGCGAAGAAGTACCTTCAAAAGGTGAACCGGCGGGGACCGTTGGAGAAGAAACAGCGAAAACTTTTGCCGAAGAAAAAAATAAAGGGGCCAAAGGGCAACCTTTTCAGGGATTAAGCGAAGAAGAAATCAAGAAAGGCGAAGAAATTAAAGAAAAATAATAAATCAAACGAGGTGAAATATAATGAGTTTACAAATAAAAAAAGAATCAGGATCTGTTTATGATCCTGTATTTTTAAAAATATTAGAAGATATTCCTGGCGGAGTAACAATAAAAACTAATAGATTTCCAACTGCGACCAAAGAAATCAAAAAAGGAACATTGTTAAATGCCGATGCTTCCAGTGCAGGGTTATATAACGTAATTAAAACTGTAAAGATTGTTAACAAAGTAGTTTCGGCAGGTACTGTTTTGGTAATCGAACCTACTGATCATTTGTTTAAAGTAGGTGAATTCTTATATATTTACGGGGTAACTGCTTCAACAATTACCAGAGTATCAACTACTGGAATCGCTGTTGCGGGAGCACTGGTAGGAGCAACTGGTGGTATAGTATCAGGCTCAATTTTATATGAAACTGCCACAGTTACCACTGCAACCGCCCTGTATAACGCAGATGCTGTTTTACGGGATAACGTAGAGGTAAGAAAAGGTGGAGTAACAACTCTACTGGATAATTTGTTTGCAGGGGCTGTCGTTAGAGGAACCGTAGACGAATCCATATTACCTTATTTTGTTCCAACTAAACATAAAACTGACTTAACTGCCAGGATAAGATTTGCATAAAGATTAAATAAAAATATCAAACGAGGTGAAATATAATGGAATATAGTTTATTAAAAGAAATAGACAAAAAAAGTTTGCAGGCCTATCTTATTGCCCGTGTATTCGAAAAACTATTTTGGCCTACATTTTTTCCTTTAAAATCAACACCCTTTTTAACTTACGAAACCTTAATCGGAAGTAAGGGAAACAGGGTAGCTGCCGATGTAGTTGCATACGATGCGAGTGCACCGCTAAAGACTAGAAGGACCGTAAGCAAGTTATCCGGAGAAATCCCTTCTATTAGAATGAAAAAGAAAATGACAGAAATAGATTTAAACACCTACAATATACTAAAAGCCCAGGCGAGACCAGAACAGAAGGCTCTACTTGACCTTGTATTTGGAGATGTAGACGATTGTATAGATGGAGTAAATGCCCGGTTAGAGTGGATAATATTCCAAGCATTATCAAAAGGGCAGATAACTCTTTCCACCGTTACAAATGCCGCAGGAGTAATAACAGAAGAGGCTATTGATTTTGGGCTTCTTGCAGCCAATAAAGAAGTCGTAGTAGGAGCTAATACTACTAAGTGGACAATAGCACTTGCCGCCACTTCTAAACCTATAACCGATATAGAGTATGTTCTTGAGCAGGCCAAAGACGCCGGAGTAGATCCAAAATATATACTAATGAACCGTTCTAAATGGCTGGCATTTAGGATATCAACTCAAGTTAAAGATTTTGTACTTCCATTTGCTATTTATGGTGGAACGAGGCTTAAAAGAGCTCCTACAATTGAAGTGGCAAATAATGCTTTAAAATCCGAAGGACTCCCTCAGATAATCATAATTGATACCAGAATAAGCTACGAGGATGCAGAACATGCAATTACAGCAGTTGATCCCTGGTTAGATTCTGATGGCGCGGATAGATATGTAACTTTCCTGGAAGATTTAAATTGTGGAGATATGCTCTACGGACCAATAGCCGAAGAAACCAATCCACCCAAATTAGTGGTTCAAGCCAAGAAAGGACCTATCCTGATTTCAAAATGGTCTGATGTAGATCCTGTGGCCGAATATACCAAAGGCGAACTCAATGCATTCCCGTCCTGGCCCACAATAGATAGAGTATTTTCTCTTGATACTGAAATGTCGACTACGGGGAGCTGGGGAACATAATCTAAATGACCAATAAAGAGTCTCTACAATCATTAACCGAATATGAGAATGATAATTTATTGGAGAAACTTCTTTTGGATCGAGGGGTTGCGGCAGGGGAAACTTATTCGGCAGCAAATGCTAAAGATATAGATTTATGCGCGGCCGATTTATATTTTACTCTTGCAACCCACCCCGACCTAAAAGAAGGATCTTTTACCATAAAATATAGTGGAGATCAACTTATCGCAATGGCCAAAAGGATTTTGAAGAAATACAATATGGACGAACCAACAGTTAATGGGGAAGCGGTATGGTGATAAAAAGATATCCTCATACAGCAACTTTAAGTTATTATGAGGCCGGGACTACCAGCTCGATCGGAATATATACGCCCGGAACTTTGGTAACGATAGGTATTATATGTAATGCTCAACCGAATTCAACTAAATATATTATAGGGGAATCCGGAAATATGATTGGATATAATTGGTTTATTTCTTCTCCATTATTCGCTGGCGCGGGAAGCGTTCCTGATGACGCAAAATTAGAATTCTTTAACAAGGAACATATAATTTTACAATTGTTTGAATATCAAAAACATATAGAAATGAAGTGTTAATATGCCTTTAATTCCTGAATTTAGCCAGGGTGATATAGATAGAAGAATAGATAGATTTAAGGTCAATATAGAACAAAGAATTATCTGGACCCTGGCTATGGCAGGCGAAAAATTTGTCAATGATGCCAGGAGTACCCAAACATATCAAGATCAAACTGGAAATTTAAGAAGTTCGATCGGATATATAATTGCCCGGGATGGAAATATTATTCAGGAAAATATAAAGGGAAAAGCGGAAGGTACGGCCCAGGCGAGAAAAATTGCAAACGAAGTATTAAGAGAAAATAAAAAGGGATTTATATTGATCGGATTTGCAGGTATGGAATACGCTGCGGCTGTAGAAGCAAAAGGATATGATGTAATTACCGGAAGCATACCAGGAGTAAAGGATCTTTTAAAGGCAAAGGTAAAGGAATATAGTTTATGAAAACAACATTTGACATAAACGATATATTATTTCCTATAATCAATGTAGCTTCCGTTCAGGCCACTATTGATGGCCGGGTTTACAGAAATAAAAAAGTTTTAAATTCAGAATTAAGGGATATTGTAATAATTCCTTTAACCAATTATAGCGGAAATGAAATCATAAACGAAGCTACTTTTATGGTTAATTGTTATTGTAAAAATTTTGATAACGGGACCCCCGATATAGCAAAATTAAGATTAATAGCCGAAGCAGTAATAGCCGTAATAGAGGCATATAATAGCACTTCGAATTACTATATTTTTGATATCGTGAATCAAATATTATTACCGGATACTGACCAAAAATCAATGAGCTATGTAAATTTGAGAATAAACTGTTTTATAGAAAAATAAAAACGAGGTGAATAAAAAATGAGTGATATAAGATTAATAGGAATAGAGTCAATTAAAATAGGACCGTCTCTTGATACTCTTGTTACTGTGCAGTATATAGTACCCGACAGCGCACATCTAGTGTTTGATGCGGCTTCTGTGTCAGATTTATTTTGTGATGATTTCGAATATCCTGATATACAATTAATTGCCGGAGGTAAGAAAACAATAGAATTCGCTACAAGGGATATGGGAACCGCCATGATGATAAATGCTTTTGGCGGAGCTGCAAGTGGAGTATCTATTTGGAAATCACCCCATACGGCCATAGCAATTACAGAGAGGGCTTTCGTAATTACTTCTAAGTTAATAAATGATAAACAATTACAGTTTGAAATAGCCAGGGCTTCTCTTCATGCCGGCGGGGAATTGAGATTTGCCAAAACCGAATCAGGACAGATTACATTTACAGCTGATGTGCTATTACCACCCACCACTGCAAATGCACCAATTAAAATGACGATCCTTCCATTGACTTAATAGAATAGATTACTACCCGCCCTATATAGAAATATTAACAGGGCGGGTATAATTTAAGAAGGGAAAAATATGCCCAAAAAGAATAAAAAAAAAGAAATAAAAGATAAGCTCGGGGCCCCGAGTGAAAAAGAAAATAAGCAGATCCGCCAGAATGCTGTAAATTCAATTCTTGAAAAGGGAGTTGATTTTACTATTAAAATCCAAAATAAAAATATATTCCATAGACTTAATTTAATTCCTTCTGAAAGAGAATTCGTTATCTATCCTATTAAAATGGGGACCCTATTAAAAATCAGTAAAATCCTACTGGATCTAAATACCAATGAATTAATAGGGGCTATGAAAAAGAAAGATAAGGAAATCAATTTTATGGATTTAGGAGCTAAGAATATAGTAGAGAATAAAGATAAATTAATTAAGATGATTGCCTATGGAATTGTCAATAGTGAAAAGGAACCATCAAAAAAATTGATTAGGTTCCTGAATGAAAACCTGACCACAAAGGAGGGGCTGAAATTAATGACCTTAGTAATTCAGCAAATGGATGTCAGCCCTTTTTTAGCGTCTTTAGTCTCGATAAAGGGGATGAATCTACTACAGATAAAGAAAGAGGAAACCCCTGGCGAATAATCGGTGGATTGATGCATTATTTCCCTCGGATGTCCATGAGAAATATCTTATGGGATTACTCATATACTAATATAGCGATGCTGATGAGTAGTATTCCCAGTTATGATCCCAAAAAACAAAAAAAGAAAGAAATAAGCGATATGGAGATTAAAGACATTAACGAATTAAGAGGATTGTTATGACAATTAAATTAATTAAACAACCTGAGAATTCAAATTTATGCGGCCAGGCTTGCGTGGCAATGATTGCCGGAATATCGCTTAATGAATCAATAAAATTATTTGGTTCAAGGGGTAAAACGGGCACAAAAACAATATATTACGCCTTACAAAAAAGGGGGATAACCTGTAGTAATAAAGCTGTCAGAATAAAAAACACTAATAAACCGAAACTCTGTATAATCACTATTCATTACTCCGGATATAAGAATAAACATTTTTGCGTCTGGAATAATAATAAATATTATGATCCAGCACGTGGAACAAGAACGAAATTAGATAAATTTGAAAGGGAAACGTCATTTATAAAAATTAAATAATGAAAGGAAGTTATTTATGGATAAAGAAATTAAAAAGGTGATAGAAAAATTCCTGATCAATTGGAGAAAGAAAAAATGGGCAAAAATGGCGAGATATACCCAATTGACCTGGAGAAGTAATCATGAAAATAATGCCCAGCTATTGGGAATTTGGTTTGGATTAAAGAATCTGGATAAATGGGAAATAACCAAAATCGAATCTGTGGGGGATGCCTGTAGGGATGTTTTTATCAATATTGATTACGGAAAAGGAATTAAAAAAATAAAAGCGAGAATTATTTGTGAAACTGGACCCTATAAACCGGACATAGAAGGGAACTGGGGCGTAAATCCTATAAGCTGTTTAAAGGAGATATAAATGGAAAAACCAAAATTATCAATATGCATGATAGTAAAAAACGAAGAGGCAAATCTGCAAAGATGTCTGGATTCTTTTTTACCTATTATCCAAATGAAAGACGATAAAACGCTAAAACCACTTACCGAATTAATTATAGTAGATACAGGATCGACAGACAGGACGATAAATATTGCCAAAAAGTTTACCGACAAGGTATATAAAAAAGAATTTATACCCTGGGATTTTAGCAAAGCCCGCAACTATGGGGTTATAAAGGCTACCGGGGATAAAATTATGTATATGGATGCCGATGAGGAATTGCGCCATGAGTGCCTATATCCTTTAGAAGATATAATATTAAATCCAAAATATAAGGAACCAACGGTATTTGTAAGTTTATATAACTATTATACCCAGGATTGGAAACAATATTCGGAAATGCTGCAACCTAGAATATTCAAAAACGAGAAGGATTTCCACTTCGAACATGCGGTCCATAATAGGCCATCCGTAAAAGACCCTTACCTTTTTGCCCCTCATATAATTTTTAATCATTACGGATATATTTTTCGGGGGGAAAAGGGCGAAAAATTATTTGATAATAAAATGGCACGCAGTTTGCCAATGCTTAAAAAAGAATATAAGAAAAATCCGGACAATTTTCATAATTTTACTCATTTAATTAAAACTTATTATGTAACCCGTGATTTTAAGAATGTTATAAAATACGGCGAAATATGGATCAAAGAAATGAGAAAGCAAAAATATAATGAAGGCTGGACCGCATTTCTTGAACCTTTTATGAATTTAGTAGGTTCCTATCTGGCACTTGATGATATAAAAAATGCGGAAAGAATAGAGAAGGAAGCCTGTCATTATACAAGTAGAATTTCTCAAATATATTTAATGCTGGGGAACTATTTTACCGGCAAAGATAATAAAAAAGCAAAAGAATATTTCGAAATTGCACTTAATATATTTAATACAAAGGGAAGCTTATACGATCAATTATTAGTTAGTAATACAAAAGTAGTTTTACCTGAAATTTTAAACTGGTTAGCTATTTACGAATTCGAACAAAAGAATTATGAAAAAGCAGGGGAACATATTAATGAAGGAATTAGATTAAATAATAATAAATTAGCAATACGTTGGGATATTTTTAATCAAGATAATGCAAAGAAAAATTTAATTAAGGTTGAATAAAATGGCTCTTGATGTTTCAGGAACTAATTCATTATATTGGAAAACCGGCATAAATAATGCTGGCCTAATGACCGGCTCTACCCAGGCCAAAGGAATATTGAGAGGCCTTGCCGGTTCTATATCTAAAATGGATGTTTTTGCCGGCCTCGCAATAGGCTCTGCTCTTGTCTTTGCTAAAATATCTAAACAGGCCTACAACTTCTCCAAAGAATTTGAAACTGCAATGAAGGAAGTCCAGACCATATCGAAAGCTGTCCAAAATAATTTTAAGGGTATATCCAAAGAAATAATCGATATGTCAAAAACTGTTCCGGATACTGCCCAAAAACTCACCAAAGCACTTTATCAGATCGTCTCTGCTGGTTATGATGGGGCGGAAGCTATGGATATATTAAGAACTTCCACTGAGCTTGCTGTAGCCTCTGTAACCGATACATTCACCGCTGCCGATGCCTTGACTTATGTTATGAATGCTTATGGTGAAGCTGCCGGGACTGCTTCAGTAATTTCCGATAAATTATTTACCATAGTAAGACTTGGTAAGGTGAAAATGGAAGAGCTCGGGCCAACAATATCTATGGTAACTGGACTGGCTGCCGAAGCTGGTTTAGAATTTAATGAGTTAGCTGCCATATATGCCGAGGCGGTAAAAAAGATACAACCCCATATTGTTTCTACGGGTATAAGAGGAATAATAACCGCCATGTTACGTGTTTCCAAAGGAACAGGAGACGCGGCAGACGCAGCACGAGAATTTGGGATTGAATTTGATATAGCTGCCCTAAAATCAAAAGGATTTAAGCATATCCTGAATGAAATAATAGTAGCAACTAAAGGCAACGAAGGTGCTTTAATGAGATTATTCCCTAATGTCCGGGGACTTATCGGTCTACTTGCAGTCATGACAAATGAAGGTGCAAATTACAGTAAAACTTTATATGAGATAGAGAATTCATTAGGAGCTACCGGGAAAGCCTTCAAGATCATGGTAGATACCACCGAAAGCCAATTGGCAATTATGAAAAATAATGTAATGGCAAAATTAAAACCGCTGGGAGATAGCTTTCTCAGATTCATGAATGAAATAGCCAGCGGAATTAATGAATCAATGAGCGGGGCTACTAACGAGCTTTCAAGAATGGCAAAAGTTTATTCAGAACTGACCGATGCAATGCAAAGGAAGAAAAGCAGGATTGATGATTTAATTACTACCATAGAAAATTTAAGAGGCAAGACAGAATTGACCAAAAAAGAGACGATTAATCTAAGGGCAGCTGAAGAATCTTTAATGATATTACTTCCTGATCTCGGAAGAGCCGCCAGAGAGGCTGCAGGAGATTTCGATATCTTGACAGAAGCCAAAAGAAAATCTTTGGAATTGGATCTTAAAATAATAGAAACAAAATTAGCAATAGCAGAAGCCGAGAAAAAACAGGCTGAAATAGAAATAATAAGATTTGAGAGAAGCGAGGATGAATCCAATAAAGAAGCAAAAAGACTAGATGAGAAAGTGAAATTTCTATATAAAAGACTGGAAGAATCGGGGATGTATCTCGTTGATGAATTCTTCCGTTCAATAAAAAAATATCCTCTCGATGATTTTGCCGGGAAAATAGAAGAAATTGTTCAGATATATGGCGAAGCAGGAGTAGTGGTAATAAATCTTGGCGAAAGATTACGTGGCATCAATGAAGACCAAAAAATGGGGATAGATACTACCATTAAGCAG
>SDBT01004170.1_pt1 | contig 24623 bp, 34 predicted proteins | sample 2277101 | NCBI WGS metagenome assembly SDBT01 (sample SAMN10404973, study PRJNA504765) | marine sediment metagenome | isolation source: marine sediment core GS10_PC15, 103 cmbsf | place: Arctic Ocean: Southern Knipovich Ridge | collected 2010 | reverse complement strand
GCCTTATAGTTATTTCCTTCCCAAGTAAAATCTGTTTGGGTATTATCTTCTATTAGATTACCAGCTTTAATCTCTGCTTGAATTAATGTTTTAGCAATATCAATCATAGCTATAACTCTCATCTTTTTAGACTTTACATTGGATGTTTCTTCAACAAAAAAGTTTAAAGTTCCTTTTCCAAAAAGGTTATTACCACCCCTATAGATAATGAAATTTATAGTATCAAATACTTTCTTATCTAACTTATAATTGATTATTCCTGTTGTTGTCCCTATAACTATGGTATTTTCTTCAGTAACAACATCATTAGTTTCAAACCAATGAAACCTGTTTTCTTCATCTACAAAATAAATAAAAGGTCTCCCATAAACAATATCTGTAGTACCAGTTAATTCATCATTAGTATTGAGAAATCCTATCTGACTTAATTCATTTATCCATTCATATACTGGTTTCCATATTTTAGCTAATACTGCTGTAGGGAAGGTAGTATCTGAATTAACTCCTCCTTTCTCATTAGTGGTTTTTCTTGCTTCTTGAATGAAACCCCCCTCAGTATCATCTAATCTAGCATCTACATCATAGATAGCCCCTGGGTCTTCTCCTGTTCCAGGGAATTCTCCTTTTTGGTTTTGGCTTGAGAACCTTACAACTTTCTGTATTGCATGAGGTGTATCTAGATTAAGTGTTTCTGTAAATGCCCTTACTAATAATCTATTGAATAAGATATAACATTTATCTGCTGTTTTTAGTTTAATTGGACTACCTTTAATATTTTCTTCAACATTAAATTCTATCACATAATAAACGCCCTTTAAATCATCAGATGAAGGTGTTGCTATTACATTACCTTCATGCCTAGATGGATCATTATTCCAAGCTACACTTTCAACATCAGCCATATCATCAGTATATTTAAGATAGATTTTAATCTGGTCTTGTTCTTCAAATTTTATGAGTTTATTCTCATCTATATACCTATGATTGATATCACCAGCACTATCAAAAGAAATACCTGGATTCTTTAATGTCATCAAAGCAATATTATTTCTTATATCTATTCCCCTACCTACATTCATATCTAAAGAATCAGATATATTATTTGCAATAGTTGGCTCGTTTACACGAAACCATAATATTTTTTTTAGTAAAACACTCATGTTAATATGCTAGTCTCCACTTTTAATATTATCCCTCTTAAAGTATAAGTTATGATATCGGAGGTTACTTGCCTGGGTTGTATATCAAAAAAGAACACATGGACATGGCTAAAGTTATCTGATATACTAAATTTAGTCTTTTCTGCATCACTTAAAGTATGCCCGAACTTAGAGTTTAAGGCAATCCTATATATCAATTGGCCATTATTATTCTCTGCTGCACCACTAAAGTCATACCACATAAGTTTATATCCATTAGTAGCTAACATATCTAAAAGGTGTTGAACATTACTCATATCAGTAGCATCTGATGTTTTAATCTTACAAGTTAATTGAAACTGCATATTCTCTATACTCCCCTGATTAACTTCAGCAGGAATATTAGAAGCTAGTTCTGGTTCACTAGAAATGTTTCTTTTCAAAGAAGGGACAAACTCAGCAACCTTTAATGATATTGCTGTACCACTATTTGCTCTATTTCCTGAACTTGCTTGTGTACCTTCGTTAGTTGGCTTTATGTATCCTGTGTCTTGTATTTTTATCAAACCCATTTTAATTACCTGTACTGCTTACTGAAGATACATTTACTAACCCACCTAAATTAGTAAAACTTCCAGTTTCAAGAAATTCATCTCTTGCTTTTTTTAAATCAATCCATGATTGTGCTTGTTTTTCATTTTGTTCTATTATTTTATTCCCTGAATCTATATTTGCATTAGCTATCTCTAACATAGAAGACTTAAATTCATCTTTTGCAAATGGATCACCTGGTCTTCTAAAAAAATTCCCACCACCGAATACATCGGCTAAGAATGAGTCATCTGGTTCTGTTTTTCTATTTTTTAAAGATTCAACAGCGGCAAAGTTAGCATCTATTATTGCTTTATTTCCTGATAAGAGTTTTTGAAGTCCTGTTCTAGCATCATCTAAAGCTTTAACAGAAAGGATTCCCGCTACTGCAAACTTCCCAGAACCTATTGCTAATAAGATATTAGCTAGATTACCAAATTGACGAATTAATTGTTCTACAATTGTAAGAGTATTAAATACTACTAATGCAATAGCACTGAATACAGAAATTCCAGCTAAAGCTAAGAAATCCCATGAATCTTCTATTCCTGTTGTTTGAGTTATTAAAGTTCCTAATTCATCAAATATATTTTTTAAAGGGAGTTTTATTTCTTCCCATACCTCTTTGGCTAAATCAGACATGCCTTTAAAATCTTTTTTAAATGCAATTACAACCAATCCAATAGCAAGAAAAGCTAAGAATATGGCTCCCAACCCATTTAATCCAGTTACTTTTGCAACACTAGCTATGAGGCCTTCAGTCCCCATGATAGAATCCCAAGCTAACTTAAACTGACCTATAATCAACATAGCACCACCTATTATAAATAAACCACTAGATACTGTTAAGAAAGCCACCTTAAATTTACTGTCTAATTGAGAAAGTCTATTTATGAATCTAATAAGCCCATCAATCATCCCTATGAAGAAATCAGTGTTAAGGGCATCTATGATGCTAAATTTAAGAAATTCCCAAGAAGCAGAAAGTCTTACAGTTGCTTGATTCAACCCAGAGGTACTATCTTCTGCTCTTTTGAAAGTATCAAATACTGAACGGAGAACCCTTCCAAAAGCCCTTTGTAATGCCATACCTCCAAATAAAAGGGAAAGCAATCTCATATCAAAAGTTCCTAATCTTTTATTGATTTTACCTACACTCTTATCTACATTATTCATAGATTTATTAACTTGGTTTAATTGATTGGCATTCTTATTTGTAACCTTGATTACAAGGTCTAATGTTTTAGTTACCATCTGATTTTAGACCAAACCTCCTAGCATCTATATCAAAAACATTATTCAAATTTTCCTGTTGATTAAACCTTTTCATTATTAATGAATCTCCCATTATTTTAAACCCATAATAATACTCGACCAATGCAATGTCTTTGGCAATTCCATCTTCAATGCTTTTGTCATCTTCTTTCTCCATCTCTTGAATCATATCAAGGATTTTTTGTTTTTGTTCTGAAGGTTTCTTTATTTTTCGTTTTTTTTTATCTCTGATAATTTCTCAGGGGTAGTCCACCTAAAAGCAATTAGGAAATCCTCAATAATCTTAGCTATGTTTAGAGATATCCATTTCTTTAAGCTTGTTTGATCCTCTTCCCCTATAGTTGGTTCACTTCTAAGCACCATCTTGAAATATAGTTGTCCTACTTCTTTAAACAACAAAGATTCATCCCCTGCTTTCTCTGCATTATTCTTTGCTTTTAGGAAATTATAGTTATCATCTTCTTCTGGTTCCATAATGTGTGTTATCTTACCAATCGTATGTTCCCACTTTCCTATCGCTTCTTGATATTTATTACTCATCTTTTTCACTTTTCTCCATCCCCAATTAAAGGGATAACTTCTTCTTTATCGTTCTCTTCCTGAACAGGTGCTTCTTCTTCCTGTTCCGCTACACTGTTCATAAGATTATCATATGCTTGAGCTTTGAGATGGTCAGACCATATCTTAGCCCAATAGATGTCATTATATTGTCTTTTACTATCTTCCTTCCAAGTATCAAACAATTTATGGGGGAATCCACTAGCAATCAAAGTATGATATTTCTTTACTTCAGTTGGTTTGTTGATTACCCCTGTCTCTTTTTCAATCCGTTCATACAGCTTTTTCTTAACTTTTTCATCCATCATAGTTATCACCTTAATCTAGGAAGTCATCTACATAGTTTTCTGGAGCACATATTATCTCAAAATCTCTTTCAAGATGTCCATCAGAACCTGTAGCTTTAATATCACCTAATGAAGTGATGAGAGCATTGTTCAATAAGACACTTCTTATATCTGTAGCACTGATAGGGTAATGAATAAGCATTGCTCCTACCTTCCTTACTTTACCAGAATCACTCCCACCATATTGCCTTCTTGTATATGAAGCTGTAACTGCTGCTGTACCACTTCCAGTTGCCATCACATCAAAAGGGTCTTCATTAGGTTTCAAAAGAATAGTTCCTGTAACCTTAGCTAAAGACCATGACTTCTCTTCCAATAGATAGTTCTGGAATGTCTGTAATGGCTGTAATGTTGATGTTGTTTCACCTATCAAATCTATCTTATCTATCTCTCCTGTAGGGGGTGTTATCACTAAGTTCTTTACATGATTCTGTATATCTGTTGAACCTGTAAATAAGCTTAATAGTGTTGTTCCTGTCGCTACAGTTACTGCTGTACTCTTCAAATATACTACTGCATGTCCTACTCTGATAGGTACTGGTTTTGTTAATTGATTTGCCATCTTTTAATCCTCCGGTTCCATTGCAAAGTCCTGTGCAAGACACACTGCCTCACATTCCTGTTCCCAATGTCCATCTGCTCCTGTAGGCTTTACATCACCCATCTTAGTTATTATCACTGATGCCATAGCTGCATTAATGATTCCTGCGCCATTGTTCCACACAAATATCAAATTTCCAACTAAAAGCCTATCATTGCCTGTATCTGCTAAGTCACCATAAGTAAATCTTGTAAATGCCGGGTCATCAGCAATATCAATACCTGCATTATGGAACAATGTCTGAATATTGTTTCCATTCGGTGTTGTTACTCCTGCTTCATCATGGCTAAATGGTATTGTAAATGTTACCTTAGCTTCACTCCATGACTTCTGTTCTAAAGCTTGATGCTGGAATGTTCCTGTAACTGGGACTCCTGCACCTACTGTATCTAAACTATCACTACCCCATAAGTCTATCTTTTCAACTTCACCCACTGGTGGAGTTATGGTTATATTCTTCACTTTGAATATATCACCTTTTGTTGCCTGATCTATGCTTACTGCAGCACCATATGTTACTGCTCCTTTGCTTACATAAAGAGCTGCATTTCTTGCATGGATGTGGCTTACGCTTCCTGCCATTTTTAATTATCCTCCAAAAATTGTTTTATCTTATCTAAAGGCACTTTTTCAATTATCTCATCAATGAGTTCGCCTTTATTTGTGTCCTTTGCATCGTATTCTCCACCTAAGTCCCTCAGTTCTCCCATCTTCAACTTAGATAAATCACCTTTAATATCTTGTTCTGGTTCTGCTTCAACATCTGCTATTCCAATCAGTTTCAATACTCCTCTTGCTAATAGTGGGTGGATATGTTTATGATAACTTCTCATATCAAAATCAATCACATCTCCTTTCTTATTTCCACTATAATCTTGTGTAAATTCATATTTTTTCATAGTGTTCAACCTCTTGCTCTTAATATCTTTCCTATATGATTACTAAATACCTTTTCTGAATCTCTTTCCAGTTTCTTAATAGTCAAATCAAAGTAACCTGGTGTTCCAGACCATCTGATAGCATTACCTATTGGAGATACAACACCCGACTGTCCATAAGCTATCTTCCCTTGACCAGATCTAAAATATGGTTGTCTTGGTCTTATTGTAGGGATATTTCTATTAACCCATAGATGATAAGGGAACGACTTAGGTACTGAACTTATCAATTCCATTTTGTTCTGAAACAATCTAAATCTGATTCCTTTCTTTAATGCGCCTGATTTCTGTGGTGCTAGTCTTTTAGCCAATGCCTGACCCCTCATAGCTAATGTCCTTAAAGGAGACTTATTATTCTTTAAATCCCTTGATATCTTCCTAAATACCTGACCTATGGCCCTTGCATTGCTTTTTACTATAATTACCATTTTATTTTAACTTGAACTTCACTATTGCACTGACTGTATTTAATACTTGGTTATCATCTTCAAATACTGCACTAGGACTAGGATCCCAAAACTCTTCCATAGGTATCAACTGATTGTTTGTCTCTAATGAACTAAAACTAGCTATGAATAAAGCCATGAGTTCATCCATTGCATCATCAACTGCATTCTTCCCATGTTTCTCTTTAGCATACAAATCAAGCTGTACTTCTATGTCATAATCCTCTCCAGACCTATCTAGGTTGATTAGGATAGGTTTTGATGTTATCTTAAGTACAATCTGAGGGAAAGCTGCATCTTTGTTATGATATTCAGACAATATATCATAAGTGAATGTATCTCCTTTATATTCATAATTTGGCTTATTAGCTATTAACAAAGCACTTATTGCAGTATAAACATCAGTGTTTATTGTTGATGGATTAACTGTCATCTTGATCTAACCTCTTTGATAATGTTAATATCCAAGCCACAAGAACATCCTCTATGGAAAATCTCTTTGGTTCAGTGATGTCATATACATCTCCATTGAAGGTAATCTTATATCTTATTGTTCCCTGTATATCAAAAACAATAGTAGATTTAACTGCTAATTGAAGACTAGCAGATTCTAGATTACCAAATTGTTGTTTAGTTATCTTCTTTAACTCATCAAATGGTATTGCTTTTTCTGTAACTGTGCCTGTCTCTGTCTCTTCTTGACCAGTATAACCACCATCATCTGATGCTATAGTGAATGATGTTATAGTTACAGTTGAACCGATTACATTGATTGCACTTGTTACTGCGCTTCTTACACTGGTTCCAATCCCCATTTAGATAACCTCTATTCCTAATTCACCAAGTTCTTTCCATAACTCTTTAAGTTGAGGGTCAATACTTGCAAGGTATTCGGATGAACTCTTAGCACCGCCTTTAAGCTCTATAGCACCAATCTTAATGTCTCTAGTGGTGTCAAAGATAGCACCGGAAGACTTTGTTGTGATAATCCTCTGTGTGGCTAATAAGATACATATGTCTTCTACTATCTTAAGCATTGATGTAATCTTTCTATCTGATGAAGTTCTATCATAACCAGCTACATATGTTACCTTCCAGCTTCTCTTTCCAAATCTAGGGAAATTGTTTATGAAATCAATAATCCCTGCATCTGGTTCTTCTAAAGTGAAATCTCCTCCGCTACCTGTTTGTTCAGTAAGTACAGTAAAATCATCTGCTGCAGTAAATGCTGCTTGATTTATCGATAAAGAAGTGATAGATACTACTGGCTTAAAGTCTGTCTTAAACCTATTGCTTCCAAAACCAGTCATTGAATCTCTTCTTGAGTTCTGGTTATAGAAACCCATATCTAATTGATCTGGTGAAGTATCTGCTGAATATCTATCTACAGTATGCACTTCATCTGTTCTAGTAACTCTCTTAAAGAAAGTTCCAGTCTTCACATCAATAAGACCTTCTGCTCTTTGTATCTCTTTAACTATCACTGCTGTAGTTATATCATCATTAGTCTTCCCATCAAGCCTATCATATACATCCTGAACAGAACAATAGTCTATCAATTCATTATCAATTACAACAGATAAATCTATATCTTGTTCTGTAAAGAATGAAGTAGCTAAAGCTATAGTAAATGTCTCTTGCCCTTCAAAGTTCTTATAGATAGTGTAGACTGTTATCTTATCACCATCTGCATATCCACTTGTAAAGTCACTTAAGTCCACCACATACAACCCATTTGAATCTGTTGTTGTACTAAGGATATCATTAGTAGTTTCATTTCTAATCTTCACAATTACAGTATCTACTCCTATACTATTTTCTTTTGTTTGTCCAAAACTTAAATAAGGTATTCCAACCATGTTCTCACCTCTGAGTTAATCTCATATATCTTGTTTCTTAGTAATAACTTTTATATATGTTGCTAAATAATTATCAGCCATTCTTGCTCCCATTGGGTTTGTCATTCTCATTGTATTTAAGTTGGTAAAGAACTGTGCTTGTGCTGGACTTAGTCCAGAAAGGACAATATCTTCTTCTGCGATAGTTTCTAACAATCTAATACCTCTGTCCAAATAAAGTGCTATAGCTTGATATCCCTTTAATTGTTCTTCTGATTCTTTCCTTGCTCTATAAGTCATTGATGTATGCTTTGGTGATATTCTAGTTGCAGCTTCATATTCTAATACTCTTTTTACGAGTTCATCCATTGTCCATAGACTCCACCATCAAGGCAAGTATCCCAAGATGTCTTTTCTTCATTGAGGTAACATCTGCTTCCTGAGATTGAAATGCAGTCTGGTCTACATAACTCTTCTACAGTACAACAATATTCTATTTGCGAACTAGATGCACTAACTTTAGGATTAATAATGTCCCACTTCTTTGAAACAAAGTCATATCTAACATTATTTATCTCATCAACTATGCTTTTATTAGAATAAACAACTATCTTCTCTTGAGTTGTAATATTAACAGGTAAACTCCAACAAGCAATGCTTTCTTCTGGAATAACATATAAACTTAATGTACCCTTTGAATCATAGCCACTAGATAATTCAGTTGATTGCGTTATTGCTAATTCTCTAATGTCTTCTTTCGTTGTTGTCTCACTTATGCTAAAACAATCCTCTAGAAGATGTTCTTCTGTAACCTCTGTTGTTTCTATTGAATAGCCTAATGATGAATAGCTTGTTAATAAAGCATTAACTCCAACAACTCCTAAGATTATTGCTACAAAAATTCCTGCTATAGTCATTTTCTTATTCATTTTTTACCTCATCTATGAGCATCCTGTTATTATACCACCAGAAACAGTTATGCTAGTTCCATCAGCACAAGTTCCTGTGAATCCTGTTGTTTCATTGATGCTAATACCTTCTGAACTGACTAAACCACCAGCTAAGGCTATACCCCCACTTGCATTAATAACTCCACTAGTTTGGTCATGTTGTATTTCTATGTAATCAAATACTTCTGATACATCAGAAGAATATATCCTAAGTCTTGGGTCTGCTGTGAAAGATACTGGTCTTCTATTTACGTTACCTAAATCATCTCTGTTCATTATACTCCAGAATCCCGTAAATGCTGCATTGTTTACTCTTAGTCCTGTTTCTAAGTGGTCAAAGTTACCAGTAGCTTCCCACTTAGTTTTTACGTCTGATGTAAATATATTGCCAAATTCTAATGATAGTTCATCTGCTATGGTTATATCGTTTTCGTATACGAACTTGACACCAGCAAGATGAACTCTAGCAGTGTTAGCTTCGAAGTCTAAGGTCATTCTATTATTTTGAGCTCCTCCAGTACTCCCTAATGTTAATACTCCTGCTGAATCTGAATTAGCTAAGATTGCTGCACCTGATAAAGTGATATTTGATACGTTCATACTTCCATTAATATCTAACTTAGAAGAAGGTTCACCTAATCCAATACCTACATTACCAGTAACATCATCTATCTGGATATATCCACTATTTTCAGTTATATTTGTGGACATTCTTAATGGTCTATCATTAGCTACAAAGTTTAATCTATTAGCTGATGTGTCGAATATTCCTAATTTATCATCATCTGATGTAGTTCCAAACTTAAAGAATACGCCCCCTCCTGTTGTTTGTATGGTACCTCGGAAGTTAGAAGATTCCACCCTGATAGTCCCTGCTCCACCTGCTGCAAGATTCTCTACTGTAAATATTCCTGTCCTTCCTAAACTCATCTGGTTATCTGAATTTGAATTTACATCTGTTTCTCTATCACCAAAACTATTAAGCCACCATTGTATTTCTCCTACATTAAATGTAGGGTCTCTTACGAATACCATTGCTGCTTGTGCTACTCCATTTGCTGTTCCAAATGCAGTACCTGCAAATTGATTTCCAGTTAATTCATCATTAGCTAATTCTAAAGAATATTCATTGGCTGCTCCACTTACTATTAAATTAGTTAGGTTTGCATCTGTTCCATTCTCTAAATGAGAACCACCAATGCCTGTTAATGCAGAACCATCACCATAGAACTTAGTTGCGTTTACATCTCCAGCATTGCTTATATTAACTTTATCTGGCCCTACTGTAAACCTTCCTGTTACAGTTTCATTAACTACTATTAGATTCTGTTCTAATATATCTCCTGTAATCTCAAACTGTAAGGCTGTATCGTTCCAGAAGATTCTACCTTGTTCCAATCCTGTTTGTCCAAATATCATCTCGCCATCAAATCTAGTCACGTTTTCTCTTGTAGTTGTCGTTGCAATACAAGATACTTTAACATCATCAACAAAAGCCATCTCGTTTATTGGATTATTTGCTGATAAGTTAAAAGTAAGGGTTACTTTAGAAGCATTAAAGAAGTGTTCAGCAGGCAGTGAAATGTTAATCTGGATATCCTCAATATTAGAGCCATCAGTTATATTAAAACCTTCATAATCTCCGCTACCAGTATTGTTATTTATTGTTACCCTAAACCTATCTCCTGAATCCAAAGCTGTAGTAGTAACCCAGAAGGATACATTGCAATTTTCTAAATCATTCAAAGAAAAGTTTATAGCCATTGCAAAATCAGAAGATGCTCCTGTACCTCTGGCCACAGCACACTGCATATCATGGCATTCAGATTCTGTAGTAGAAACCCAATGCCCTGCAACTAAAGCACCTATCCTTTCAAACGGATCTATTTGACCGCCGACTATAAAGGACACATCTAAAGCAGATTTTTCCCCCCCTATTGAGATTCCAATTTCTTCTGTCCTATTTTGTTCTATGTGCATTCTTCCAAATATATCAAAATCTGTATCAGCTCTAAGAAAGAAGTTTATATCTCCTTCTACTTCTAAAAGTCCATGCCCTAAATCATCATGTAGATGTAATTGCTGACCTTCAAAAGCATACAAAACTGCTCTTGAAGTTCTATTAGCACCAGAGAAATAATCTAAATTAGATTCTATTCCAAACCTACCGAACATCTCAACCATGTTAGTTAATTTTGTTGCATTCTTTATCTCTAAATCTGGAAAATTACCCCCTGAATTTCTTTCATAAGCTCCTGAGTTATTACCTCCTGCCTGCCAACATACTATTACTTTTTCTCCTGGTGAATCTAAGATGCACATTACTGTAACTCCTGCTCCGAGTGTTTGATTAGAAATTATAAGAACTGCTTGACCCCCACCACTGAACCAATCTGGTTGCATATTTGTAATTGCTGAACCATCAGGATTAATTAATTCCCTTATATCTCTAATTGTGTTATTATTCATATTAAGTGTTCCTTGTAGGGAGGTTTTTCCAGTTACATTCAAATTCTTTAAAGAAGCATCTGTTTCATTCTTTATATATTCATTAGGTGTTACTAATGTTCCATTTGCATAAAGAATAGTTATGTTTGCTATATCAACCACAGTAAGATTACCAAAAGTCATTTCATTCTGAGTTTGATTATGGTCTAAAACCCTATCTAATCTGTTTAATTGAGCAAGTCTTTTATATTTTGGACTAGCATCAACAACTGCAATTAAGATAATCAACAATAATACTATAATAATTTTTTTCTTCATTAAAACACCACATTGAATCTTTGGTAAGTCAAACCAGCCCTACCAGCCCAATTAGTTGCAAAATCAGAATTACCTTTAACATAAAGATATTCTAATAGGGTTTCATCTAATCTTTGGATATACCAAGCTCCATTAGTCTTTAAATATCCAAAAATGACATTATCAGAATCTTCTCCTGCAAGCATATATTCTATTAATGGGTCTGCAGTATCTTTTGTAGGTAAAGGATTATCACTTGTTATTGGTTTTCCACCCACTGAATGTAAGATAGTTGTTGTAAAGCCACCAGTTGTATCATTAGCAAGAGTTCTTATTTCAGTTGTAATGTCTGCCTCTCTAAACATACCTTCAACTATAAAGCTATCTTGAATGAATTCATTGTTAAATGGGTCTGTAACATCTATAGTTACAGCTCCCCCAGCAACATAACCTACTTCAGCTAAATCAAACATATAGATTCCATTACTATCTGAAGTAAATGTTTTTTCACCAAGAGAAGTCTTAACCTTTAAAGAAGCATTTGAGACTGAATCACCTATAGCATTAAGAACATTTCCGAAAACTAGGTAACTTGCTTGTGGCATTGTTTAACCTCTCAGGTTATTGCTTCATCCTCTCAGGACTCATCAGCTTATTGTACCAACTGGAACATTGTTGATTGATATTATCTTTGGTGCAACTAAATTCTCTGGAATTTCTATTGCTTTAAACTCGTTTTTGATTTGGGAAATATTAACCCCTTCTGGAATCTCTTTCAGATTTATCCTTGTCCAATAAAGAACTGAACCTACTGGCTTATAAAAATAAACCTCTTCTTCAGATTCAAAGAAAGTAACAGGATGAGTATTTTCTTCTGATTTGAAAAAAGTATTCCCTATCACACTTCTAAAATCAACTAAAAAAAAATAAATGGGTTTCATTCAACATACTCCCATTCTCCATCAACATTCTTTTCATATAAGGGTGTTTTTGTTCCAGGTGGATGACATTCTATTGCAGGTCTATGTTTATTCTGAATATCATGATAGCCTCTAGTTCCAGGATGTTTATGAACTTCCTTTAATGTTCCATCATTTCCTACATATACTTTATATCCTGTTCCTTTCTTATAAGTTACTGCTTCTCCCTGTTTTGTCTTATACATAGCATAGCTACCTATGCCACCGCCTGCCACCGCAAACAAGACAGCTAAGAAATAATTAAATCCGTCTTCATCATCTGGATTAGGAGATTCACCTTCATCTCCGCATACAGGACAATCCTCTACTTGAGGACATACTTTCTCTTCAGGGCAGGTGATTGGTTCAGAACATGATGTTCCTGGACAAGTCTTTTCTTCACTTGGGTAAAGACTCTCACATTTAGATTCTGAATAAGAACAGCTACTACCACCACAGCTTGTTGAAGGGCAGTTTATAGGTGGACAAGCTAGATTTCCTGTTATACTGAAATCAATCTCAGCCCAATCAGAATACTCTGTTGAATAAGCAGAAAAGCTCTTTTCACAAGTATCTCCTGTTCCACAACCATCTGTAACTCTTATCTTGATTACATCTCCATATTGAACAGGCATTCTTCCAGCTGCACTTGAAAGCCAACTAGTTGCATCTTCTTGCCAATATCCTTTTGGATCAGTTGTTATCTGTTTAACCATCCCAGTATTTTGGTTTGTTATCTCAAGCCTTGCCCCAGATAGTAATTGGTCATTCCAAGATACATGACCATAAACCAAATATGGTAATGTAGGTGATCCAGTATATCTTTCTAATGCACTTACTCCTACTGCCATAAGGCAAAGGATAACTAAAAAACTAATTATCTTTTTCATTTTACCAACTCCCTACGCTAAAGGTAGTGTTTCCTACTGTGTTATTGTAAAATACCCACATGGCCCTTCCGTAATCAAGAACAGTTGCATTAAACATTGAACTAGTTGCAAACAATCCTTTATTTACATAAGGCCTACTTGTCCCATTAACATTGTAAGGTAATGAAAACATGGTTACATTAGTCTGATTAAACAGATTTCCTAATGTTCTAAAGTTTCTACCATTCCTAAATTGACCTGGTATGATATTCCATCCTTGACTTACATTAGTCCTTAATGTTATGTCTCCGCTTGCTGCAGTTGATTGCCAGGTTCTGTTTCTCCAGTTCCTACTACTATTCACATAAATCCATACATGAGTTGCATTTGCATCGTCTTCCCCACCACCAATCATTGTATCCATCTCGCAATTAGCTCCTGAAGGAGATGATTGAAAGTTACAGGTTGCCCACACATGGTTTGTAGTATTCCAGATTGAAACCATATTAGCACTTGTTTCTGCTCCTATCCTCGATAGATTCTTAGCAGAAGTCCATACAGCCCCACATAAGTTCCATCCGGAGAACAAAGTCCCACATATGTTGTCTACATAATATCTTGTTTCTTCTGTAGTATTTACACTCTTTTTTGAATTCCTTGCTAAATCTACAGCAGTTACTGTAAAGTTATAAGTGTTCAATATTGACAAATTCATATTTACAAATGTGGTTGTCACATTCTGAGTATCTGCTATTGTGTCATTAGACTCATACTGTGCTATTGCGATATAATAAGCAAAGTTTGTATCTGTTGATGCTACCCAAGTTAATAAGGGAGTTAAATCAGTGCTATTTGTTCCACCCCAAGTTGAACTTATGTTTGGTTCAGTTGGGTTTACTGTGTCAATAGTTACATTCAAATCTGAAATGCTAACATTAACTATGTTTCCAACTGTATCATTACATCCTATATTGAACCTATAATCTCCATCAATCATCCCAGGTACAGTTATATTTACTATTGTGCCTGATACTACTGATTCTACAGTTCCGTTCTTTGTTACTGCTGAAGTTCCTGCTTCAGATAACCACAATAAACAATCTGAGGGGTTATCGTCAGTTAGTGTAACATTGAAGTCAACAGAATTATCGCTTGTGTAAGATAAATTTTGAGGTGTAATCAATGTAACATTCGGTACAGTAGAATCTAAATTATACTGAACAATAGTTGTTGATACTGCAGAACGACCTGCTAGATCAGATGATGTTACTCTGATGAAATATGTGTTGTCTGTCTCTAATTCACTCAGATTAGTTACATTGCTAGTTATTGATGTTATCTCTTTTGTCTGGATTATATTATCCATTGCAAATGTAGTAGATACTTCAACTAAATATTTCTCAAAATTACTATCTGTTGTTTCATTCCATGCTACTTCTGGTGTAGTATCTGAACTTCCAGTATTATTAACTGGAGCTCTTATGATTACCTCTGTAGGATTTACAGTATCTATTGTGGTTGTTCTATTAGCTGAAGAATCACCCCAAACACTATTTCCAGCAATATCATTACAAAGAACATTCCAGAAATATAATCCATCTGGAGAACCTGTAAAATTAAGTTCATATTGTGTTCCGCTGACAAAAGGATTCACTGAAAAGTTTATTTCCCAACTACCTGTAACATTTGTGTACATTGAACAATTTCCAGGATTACTTGAATCGACTGCAGTAAATAACAGGCTATCATTATTATGCGCTAGATAACTTCCTGTAGCTGGTGAATCCAAAGTTACTGCTGGTGGAGTTCCATCAACACCAAAATTAATAGAAGAACCCATTATCTGATCACTACCATTATAACAACTTACATTCCATTGCCTTTTGATTAGGCCAAGAGTATCATTCTGAGCTATCCCTGCTACATGCGGTGTTCCATTAACTACATCAGTATAATTAGCTTTCAATAACATAGCACCACCAGTATCATTAACATATATTGCGCACCAAGGTATTGAAACTACCTGCATATCAGGTGTAAAATTAAAATCTACTGAATTGCTCCTTACCCATTCATTTGATGGGAAATTTTGAGTTACAGAAAAAACAGCCATCACAGCTACTGCACTCAATAAGCAAAACAATATGAACATAGAAATTGTTTTTAGTTGTGCTTGTTTCATTTCATTACCTCATATATTCATTGCAACAGTCAATGCTACTGTGGCTGCTATTTCAGCTTCTTGAAAGCCTGTTGCAGTATTAATCGTGATTGTTTGAGTCCCTTTTGAAGCTCCAACATTTTCAAAAAGAATTTCATCTCCATCAATATATCCATTGGTGAAGTCTGCTGCATCTAAGATTGCTACCTTACTTGCATCAGTTGCTACCCTTTGTGTCTCTCCAGTTCTAAGATTAGTTGCTGCCAATTGAGTATTAGCTACTCCTATCCCATCTAATATTATTCCCAATAGATGAGGGATTATTGTGGCATCTGTAGGATCAATCATTTAGCATCACTTCCCCTTTGGAAACTTGAACTTATAGGCTTTAGTTATCATGTCTTCCATTCCTTTTGAATTTTTCTTCATGCCTAGATCAAGATTTTCCTTCTTTATTCCTAGCTTCTCAGCTTTCTCATAAATATCGTTTTTAGCCATAAGTACACCTCTTAACTTGCATATACCTCAAATGTTGTTGAATCTAAATCGGCTCTTAATGTGATAGTCATCCATTGTATTCCTTCTCTATAAGGGTTCCCCCCTACAGTCAAAGTTATGGGTGATTTAAGGGCTTTATTGTTTATGTGTGTTATTGTCGCTGCATTATCTACCATTATACGTACTTTCTTTGCTGAATCTCCTAAATCATAGTATTTGTCATCTGCTGTATCAACCCCAGAAGACTTAAAATGGCACTTCACTGTTTTTCCTGCATTTAGAGTAAAGATTATGTTTTCTCTTTTACTATTGCCCACCATATGAACATGCTCTATGGTCATTGTAACACCTACTTCTTCTTCTTAAGTTCGTTTATCAGTTTTGTATTCTCTTCTTTTAGCCTTTTGTTTTCAGCTATAAGTTTTGCTTTCTCGTCTGCTTCCTTCTTCTGTGCTTCTTTGCTTATTTCTTTAACTGGTTCATGTGACATTTTATTATCTCCCATACACCACTAATCTACCTGCTAGTGATGTTCCATTAACAAAAGTTACAGTACTTACTGAAAATGTTACGCTTGTTGTATCATCCGTAGTAACATCTACTCTTGCCTCTTCTATCTTAGAAAGATGAGGCACAACTAATGTTTCTCCAGTGCCAATTGCTGCTAAGTCTGCTGTTACTTTAATCTGGTCTCCAGCGCTGTGTTTTTCCCAATTTGTTGCGGTTACGATTTTGTATCACCTGTTTTGTTTTATATTAAAAAAAATAATAAAAAAACGCCTTTAAGAAGGCGGTGTTGCTAAGTTCCAAATTACTACTTGTGTAGTGAACTCATCCACTGTGAATACTCCATAAGTCTTGAAGAATCCACCTTGGACATCTGCTCTCTGATCTGCTGCATCTCCGAATACTGGGACGTGTCTTGTATCCACACCAGCTACACTTGTGAATCTTATTTCATCCATGTTCAAGAACAACACGCAGTTATCTGTGTCCACAAAAGATACAGAAGAACCGTTATCTGAAGTTACTCCATTAAAAGCCATAAGCCTTGAAGCGATTATCTTATGTCCTCTCCAGACTAATACTCTTAATCCTCCATCAAGCTCAACAGAACTTGCTCCAATTACAAATCTTCCTTGAGGTGCAATCAAAGCTTCGACTTCATCAAGTCTTTCTTCAGAACAAAGAAACATTCTTCTTCTATTCTTTCCACCTGCCTTATTGCTTACTGTTATTGCTGAATTAAGGTTTTTCCTTGACAATGGTGTTTGTGAATTTGCTACTGTGTTCACAGTCTTTACATTCAGTTTAAACTGTCGGTCTGTAGAAGTTGAACTTCTTGTCAATCCATAGATTGTTGAAGCATCTGCAAAACCACCAGTCGAACCACTACCTACAGCAACTGCTGAAGATAGAATCTGTTTTAATCCAGGGAAAGAGTCTGTTACTCCAACCTGACCATTGATAGTTATGCCAGTTGATTCTGCGCTTGCATCATTTCCTAAGATGAACATCTGTTCTTCAGTTAATGCTAGAGCTGTCAAAGCATCTCTTGCTTCTACATCCATTGCATTAAAATAACTTGAAGCTGTTGCTATTGTGAAGTTTGTAACTTCATAATCACTTCGATAGGATATTGCAGGTGCAATTAGTTGCATATACCTATTAGGTTGAGGTGTTCCTGTTCCGCCATCTGAATAAACGGTTGTCTTTGCTGTTGCTCCAAGACTTGTTTTTAGATTCCAAATTTTAGCTTTCTGGTTCATAGTTCCTCTTGTGACTAATTGCCTGAAATCCGTGTCCCTGTTTATTGTCTCTCTAATCATTCGGTCTATCTCTTTCTGAATAAAGACAGCTCCTACTCCTGTTCTTTGGTCTCCACCTAATGTTTCTGTGCTGGAATCCAATGCAGCCCTTATCTGCATAAACGAATCTTGGTTTAACATTCTCTCACCTGTTTTGTTTTATATTCTTTTTGCGATCATATCTGTATCGCTTTTATCCAAGAGCCTAGACCCTTGAACAATAGCTGCATCTTCCCCATCCATGCCCGCAGTAGGGTCAATTTTTGCTTGAAGATTGGACAGTTTTGAAAATCCTTTAAAACTATTGTCCATAGATGGTTCTTTACCTGACTTCAAAATCTTGATTGATTCATCATGTTCTGCTGTAATCTCATTAATGTTCTCCTTGAAGAACTTTTCATCGTAATTTTTTCCTTCTCCTGCTCCTGGTTGTGAAGGTGGTGTCTTTTGTGATACCACACCTTTAGCACTATCTAGTTCTCCTTTCAATTTTGCTTTCTCCTCTTCTAATTTCTTAAGTTCTTCTGCTTTAGCATCTAAATCTTCTTTTGTCTTTTTATGTTCTGCTTCTTGTTTCTCAAGTTCTGTTTTCTTTGCAGCCTCTTCATCATCTGTTTTCTTCTTTTCAATAGCTGCTTTGTCTTCTTCTACTTTCTTTTTCTCTTCTTCCAATTTAACTTTTTCTTCCTCTAACTTTTTCTTTTCATCTTCCATTTTCTCACCTTCGCCTATTCCTTCTTCAAGTGCCCTTATGGCTACTTCATAAATTCCATTATCTGGTTCTGCAGCACCATCAAGGAATGAGAACCCTAACAATTCTGCATCATTAATCACATCATCTCCCTGCTCATCTTTTCCAACTTCAAAATTAGCAAAATTAACGCTGATTCCATTAAGATATTTGTGTTCAAGAGAATACCATACTGCATCAAAATATTTCTGATGATCTAAATCAACTTCTCTAAACATAGGATTAAATTCTGTTTCTATATCCATCCTATCATTTTCTATATTTATATCTGTAAGTTTAACCATAGGAAGTTTTTTGCCTTTTAGCATGTTATCCATTCTTTTTTGTTCTGTTGCATTAAGTTTTCCCTTAACTAAAGCCTTTAAACTTGCATCTCTGACCATCTCATGTTGAGTATCTATGAATATCTTTCTGCTTTTTGCCTGTTTCTTTATGCTCTCTATACAATGAGGGGTAAACATGCTTTTCAATGTTTTATAAGAACCATCTAATTGTTTTGTAAATGTATGGGTGTGTTTCTTATTTGCTATCATAGCAGTTCCTTTAACAACATATCTAGGTTTATTATTCTCAGTGAGGCTCCTTACCTCAATTCTGTCTGTGACAACTTTGTACTCAGTCATTTCTTACCTTTCCTCCCTCTATTTCCAGGATATCCTTTTCCACGTGGCATTATGCTATTCCCATCTTCTTTCCTGATTTATCTGATACTCCTGCTTCATTTCTGTTTTGAGTCATATCATCAGTAGCTTTATTCATTCTTGCTCTTGAAGGGAATGAATCTTTGTCTTTTGCTAATTCTGCACTCTTAGCTTCTAAATCTTCAAAATCAGTTTCATCTAGTCCTAAGATTCCTCTTTCTTCAATGTATTTAACTACTGCATCATGTTTAAGGCCCATCTCCTTTAGTAACTTTACAGCTTCCAATATCTCTTTCTCTCCTTTCCTGGAAACCTCATTAAATCGAAATCTTAATTTGCTTTTTCCTTTTGCTGGTTTCTTAGAAAAACCTAATGCTCTCATAAGTTTCCTATTAAGCTTTGGTTCTAAGATGTTCCTATGTAAGAAATGGATTCTTGTCTCAAATGGTAAGTTTAATGATTCCCCTACTCCCCTATTCTCTGAATTCTCGCTTTCAACCCAGGTTCTAGGGACTCTGGTAATCTTAAGAATTTCTGTGTTGATATACTTTTTAATCTCAATAAGTGTCTTGTCATATGGTGGTTCTATCTTCTGCATAGTTAACTTTGATTGAGGGTCATTGCTTCTTGTGAAAGCTATTGTCTTCTTGTAATTAGTCTTTGCTGATTGAAATTCTTTCTTTGCAGCAAGGTGTTCTGATCTAGATACCCCTGCAAGATGAGCTACATATCTTGGTGGCATATTGATAAAGATATTCATAAGATAATTGCCACAATAAAGACTTGTTGATGCAGCAACTGAGATTGGTTCGTTAGGATTATAAGAATATACTTGAGAACCTATCCATTTCATCCTAAGATGGATAACCTCTTTTTCTTCAAAAAATATACCTTGAGTACTGCCATCAGGCATTATCTTCTTTTCTTCTTCAAGAACTTCTTGGTCAGTCATTCCACCCATGTTAAAAGGTCGTTGAACATAACCTATAACTAGACCATTCTCATCATAAACTATCCTCATTTCAGTTGTTTCAAGAACCCAGAGTTCATTGGGGGTGGTAGAATTTCTTTTTCTGAGTTCAAGAAAACAATCGCCATAATAAAATAAGGAATAGATTATGTTTGGTAAAACTTCATTAAAGTTTAAAGTGTCATAGAATAAGTTTCTTAGCTCTTCTCTTTTTTCTTTAGTTCCACCTGTAAAGTCATATCCTCTTGATGTTGCAAATTCAACGATGATATCGTAAGCTGCTGCTAAAGTTGGTTCATTTCTGATTAAATCTAGCATCACTCTATACGCGGAAAGAGGTTCTCTTACCCTTTCAACTGGGTCATGGATATCTTTGACTATGCCTCTACTTTCCCTAATATTTATCTCATTTGGGGTAACTAGATTAAACCTCATTAAAACCTCGTTTTTATCGTCTATAAACTTCTACTTAATGATAGTAATTATTTTAGAAATATTTAAAGGTTTTGTTTTGAAGAATTTTAAGACGATAAAAAAAGAAAAAATTAAGAATTATTATTTTGCTTTGTCTCTAAACTTTTCAGGCAATTCACTGCCAAAAGCCTCTAAACATTTGCCAACCCACATCTTAGCCTCAGATAATTTGTTATGAACTATCTGCATCCTTCTTGCACAATCTTTGGCTGGTTGCTCTGATTCCAATACTTTCTCCGACACTTGTATGCAAGCATCTATCTGTTTCCTAAATTCATGCATATCTTCTTTATATTCCATTTTTTTCCTCCATATCTACTTCCCATTTACTGAACTGTTCAAGAATTTGGTTATTTCTATCGATACACCTTACCTTCTGGTCAGCAACAGATTTCTTTGCTTTTGCTGTTTGTTCAGTTAATGTCTTGAAGTTTTCTTTGTATTCTGCTAAGTCTCTTTCAGCTTGAGTTATCATTATTGCCTTCCATTCTTTGTATGTCTGGAATTTGAATATGGGGTTGATAACTTCAAACTTAGTTGCAATCTCTAATGCTGTTTTCTCGATATCTAAACTTAGTTTATCAAGAGCATTGTCATAGAGCATCTCTCCGCCATAACCATGTTCAGTTCTTAGAGCTACTTGAACTTGAACTCTAGGGTAGTCTTCAATCCTCTTAAGAAGCGCAGTTTTTGCTTTATATTCTTCCTTCATATCCTTAATCAACTTACTTCTTTTGCTATCTTTTCTCATCTGGTTCTTTCCCATTTTCTCACCTATTCTAACAAACCTTCGTTTGCATCTTTTAACATCTGCTGTTGTTCTTCAACAGTCATCTTCTTTAATCCTTTATCAAATCTTGGATTGATTGTATCTCTTTCTTCTTCATCGTTGGTTGGAACATCGACCTCAAAAGTAAGATTAGAACTCATATCAAGTAAAGGAATACAAGCCATCATATCTGAATCAAAAGTATCGCATAACTGACCAACTGGTGCTTTTATGGAAATAAGTACCTTCTGCTCTGTCTCCTGGACAATCTTCATCTCGTCTTGTTGAGTTTGGTTCCACTTAGTAATCTTTAATTCTCCTTTCTTAAGCCTTGACCTATATGAATAAGCTACACAGTTTCTATTAATTCCGTCTGTTTTGCTCATCTGGTCGCTTCTGAAGTTATACAAATGGACAGTAAGAGTTTCCATGTGTTCTTTCATCCATTTATTATTATCATCTCCGCCTGGACAATCATCTGCAAAGATTCCTAATGAAAGATTATACCTTCTGTTAAGTCTTTGTATGCTATGCTCCCACTCTGGGTCTCTAAGTTTATTATTATCAAATCCGGCCTTACAGCGATATTGGAATAATTGGATTAATTCTCCTTTTATCATTGTTCTTACTGAAATTACTGTTCTTGATATGCTCTGTCCATAATCATAACCAACTGAACAAGGTGTTTCTTTCCATTCATACTGTTGGGCTGTGTCTTTTACTCCATCAACTATATCTTGATAATCAAAAAAGGCTGATTCTGTAACTGTAAATAAAGCCCCATACTCTTGTTGCCAATATTTGAATCTTCCTGCTTTAGTCATTCTTTTCTTTTCTGATTGGACAAAAGCCTTATATCTTTTACATGCTTTAGTATCATCATCCCAAATAGTATGGTCAAACCAAAAATGATCATATTCATTTTCTGGGTCTTCATCTTCTGGATCTATGGCCTTATAAAAGAAACCAGTTAATCCCTCTGGTGATGAAGAGAGTAATATTCCTCCTCCAGTTTCACCTACCATTGCTGAAGCTAAATCAAAAAAAGTATCCGGTGAAGTATCTTGACATCTTAACCTATGCGCTTCATCAATCAAGAACCAAGAAGCAGATTTACCAACTGCTTTCATTGTTGGTGGGATACTCTTCATAAAACAATTATTCGCAAAAGTCATTTGATGGGTATTATTAGGTTCTTTAAAGTTCTTTGTAAAATAATTTTCTTCTCCATATTGTAACATGTGCCTATCTCCATCATATACAATCAATTTAATCTTTTCTAACAATTCTATTGCAGAATCGTCTTCTTTAGAAGTTATGTAAATCACAGTTATATTGGAGATTGTAACTGGGTATTTGTTATACCAACAAGCCCAGATAAGAAATATACCTAAACAGATAGATTTTCCTAATTGCCTAGCCCAACATGCAGCAACTCTAGGGCCAATCTCTTCGTTCTTATTCTTAGAATTGATAATCTTGTTTATGATAAAAGCTTGATGCAACCTTACTTTCTTACCAAGGAAGTAATAAGCGAATAAAACTGGGTCTTCTTTAGCCCTGCGCTTAATCTCTTCGTTATCTTCGATAGGTTCAAACTTCTTCTTATATGCTTCTCTGAATTCTTTTGGTATCTTTGTGAAATTAGGCATCTTTCATTTTTTCTCAACAATGAAATTAACAGTCTTTGTTCCCATTATAGGGGACATACCACTAGACTTACTAGCATCTCTTGATTTAGTCTCTCTATCAGCAATCTTGCTATATCCTTTCTGCAGTGTAAAGTTAAGTCTTTCCCACCACAGTCTTAACATCTCTTTCTCTCCTTTAAGCTTATTAAGCTCTTTTGGATCAGTATCTCCCTCTGCTTCTTTAATCTTTATCTCTTCGCACAGTTTCATATATGCTGTGTAATCTTCAAGTGATTGTATCCTGGAAACATACAAAGAGAACTTCTCCCAAACAGCAGAGATACTGTCATCAGTAGCTGCAAAGCCTAGCAAGAAGTTCACATACTCCATACAATAACCAGAATGATTCTTACCTTCATGCTCAAAATCATAAAACTCATTGTCTTTAACAATGGAATGAGTGCATTGATTGTGTAATCTCCAGATGCAGTTCTTACAGCCATGAGAAACTAACTCTTGATTAGAGATATACAACTTCTTCTCCCTGCCCTCTACTTCAAATCCAGTTCTCTTAGCTAGGTCTTTTGACATCACAACCTCTAGGTATCATTTCTTTTGGAATCCTTTTGCTCTTTATCTTAGATTCGTTTATAAGTTTAATCCAATCTACTTCTGTTTTTGTTGGTGTGGATATGAACAATAAGGAAGTCTTCATCAGCTCTATCCCTCCTAACATCTCTTTTTTACTCATACTAACCGATCTCCGAAAGTTTCTTTTGCACTGCATTCTATATTTGCCATTTTTTCTTCAGAGAAACCCCATTTTAACTTACAAAGGAACTCTTTCAATGATGCTTTGATATCATCTTCATAATATGTTCTTTTGAATAAGATAGCATTGGGGCCAGCCCTTAATGCTTTATCACTCAATGTCTTTTTCTCCCCAACTAATTCCCAATTAGATGTTGTTGGCCACCCAAATTGATCTAATCTCTTCCCTGCGTCATCAACTATATATTGGTCTTCATCCATATGCCAAATCCATCTTTCACAGGATAGCCTTTTTCCTTTTTTCATAGCTTGTACTGCTTCTATGAAGTTCATAAAGCACCTGGTTCAGGCTTATCAATGGAATCTTCCAATGGTTCTTTATGATTTGCTTTGTAGTAGTCCATCAGTTTCTTAATCACTATGCCATATGTGTCTCTCGGGTGTTCCCTCATGGAGATCAGTTGTTCTTTCAGATCTTCAGGGATTGACAATTGTTTGTGTTTTACCATAATATAGATAGATATTGCAGGTTATATATAAATGTTATGAATTATTGATGGATATTGCTGGATTGTTGTGAAAACCAGAATTGGTGTGTTTATGAGTGGTTAACCTGCATATACACATAACAACAACACCACCCATATCGCATTCCTGAACTATGGCCTAATGATCCTAGTACATGATCTAAGAATATATATTATAACTATTGTATAGTAATGAATAACTATGACAAGAACTGTTCTGCTACATTGTTCTGCTACATTGTTCTGCTAACCTGTCGTTGTGTCTATCTATGTATCTATCTATATATCTGTCTCTTTGTTTATTTGTTTATTATAACAAAGAATAAGAATAAATAAAAATAAAAAGAATAAGATATATACATATGC
>SDBT01004169.1_pt1 | contig 24623 bp, 29 predicted proteins | sample 2277101 | NCBI WGS metagenome assembly SDBT01 (sample SAMN10404973, study PRJNA504765) | marine sediment metagenome | isolation source: marine sediment core GS10_PC15, 103 cmbsf | place: Arctic Ocean: Southern Knipovich Ridge | collected 2010 | reverse complement strand
GCCATAGCTTGACCTGGCATTTGACCACCCATATCTTGACCAGGCATTTGACCTGGCATTCCACCTCTCATATCTTTAGTTTCTTCTTCTTCACCAAATGGGCATTCTCCTTCACCATTTATATCAGCATCTATATCTTCAACAGGGCCTTCTATAATATCCCCAATATCATCAGGGCAAATTTCTTCAGATGCTCCATCTTGAACATCTATAATTAATTCTCCATTATCTCCAACTTCGATCTTAATAACTGCTGCTGCTACTGAATCATCTTCTATCATTTCTTGTGCATATTTTTTTACACCATCAATAAAAGCCTGTTTATCAGTAATAGGAACTCCTATATCTTCCATAGTAGCTTGAATTTGATATTTGCCATCTTCAGGTTTATTTAATTCTTTAATAGCAGAATTAATAGCATCTGCTTTAGTAACAAATTTGCCATCTGCTACTTTATTCATTCTTTTTTCTGCAATTGAATTAACTTTTGTCATTTGAGTTTTGCTATTAACTATATGATTAATAGTATCAAACACATCTTCAGCTTTCATTCCGAACTGAGAGTGTGAAGCTGAAGAAACAATCAAAGCATCAACTGTTGAAATATTACTTTTTGAAGCAGTTTTACCAAAATATGAAGCATTGGAAGCAATGGCTTTTCTACTTTCTTCTTTATGAGGAAGAGAATTTAAAACTGACAAAAAAGATACTTTTGATTTTATTCCTGAATCATCATTAATCATAGAAGATGTTTTCATAATCTCTTCTGGAGATTTATGATATGTTGCTATCATGTCAGCAAGGATATTAGTAGCTGTTTTAACAAGAGAAACGGAATAATCTTTATTAGCCCATCTCTTCAATCCATCTGTCATTGATATATTTCTTAACTGATCTTCTGTAATTGTCTCAAGATTACCTACAAATCTATGACTACTAAGCAAATCTCTAATTTGAGCTTGTGTAATAGATTCTGTATAATCATCTGGAAGATTGCCAGCTATATCTCTGCTAAAATCATCCCATTGTTTTTCAGTAATAACATCTGGGTATTCATTAAAATGAATTACAGCCTCGCCTAAAGCACTTTGAGTCTTTAATTGATCTTCCGTAATTGTTTCGTACGTACCTAAACGAACTTGCGGGCTATCACTAGTGGTATCATTTGATTTTTCCGATCCACCAACTTGTTCTTTACTTTCAGTGATACCTTCAGGGACTTCATCTGTTCTTGGATGAAGAGTTTCTTGTTGCTTCCCAAGCTGCTTTTCGGTAATCAATTCAAGATTATCAGCACTAGCCGCTGTTTTTATATCTTTTTCGGTAGCCATTTTTGCTCCTATATCTAATTGAGAATTAATATTTTTCTTTAAATTACATAAACTCTCTTCCAAAGAGCTTATCTTGTTAATTATATTTTCATTTATTTCCGAAAAATCCTCTATTTTTTTTGAAGATTTTTTTGGCATAGTAATATTCCCTAGTCCTCCCATATCAGAAGTTTGACTTCCAGCGGGTTGTGGGGTCTGTTGTTCAGCCATTTGTTCTGGTGGCAAAGGTTGTGGAAATTGGTCTGTAACTATTGGAGCTTCTCCTGTTTCTGCTGTAACTTCTGGAGAAGGTAGTGCCCCATATCCCATTTCAGTAAGTTCATCAAAGAAATCTTGAATATCAGCCATAGCTTTCACTATTTGGCTAACATATTCCATTGATACATTTTCTTTTTGTTTTAACATACTTTTTACAACAGATTCTAACTCTGTCATGCTATTCTTAAGCGACTGTAATTCTTTTATTCCTCCGAACTTAGCGACAAAATCATCATCATCTTCTTTAAGATGTGCTTCTTTAATAATATTTCCTACTGTTTCATTAAAAGAAGCTATTTTACTTTCGATAACAGGAGAATTAAGAACACACCTCACTCCACAATCATGACAGGCAGGATTAACTACAAAACTATTTTCTATAAATTTTAATCCATAGTTATGTTCAAAAATAGCTTGGTCTGCATGTTTTAATGTTTTTATCTCTTCTGATGTGCTTTTGCAAACAGGACATTTATCTTTTTTATCTGTTGGACTATTATGATAGGAGCATTTAATATCTCCTGAATATTTTCTATTTTTTCTATTTGAGATATGAGAACAGTAATCATCTGCTGTATTAGCATTATTATGACAAACAGAACAAATAGAATTTTCTACTGAGCATCCCATAGATGTTCCTGTGATATATCCTTCCTCTATACCTCTTGCAAGGCGAGGATAGGCAAGTTTATCTACTCTTCCTATAATATAGATACCGCCTTCTTTTTGGTCATACCATGAATGAACACATTCTCCTCTCGCCTTTTCCACATCATCATTTTGATGATTTGTAAAGAGAGGGACTCCTACGAAAGTAGGTGCTGCTGATTTTAATTCTTTTTCATCGAAAGCATCTCCATTATCATTAGGTTCATCTTTTTTAATTGCAAAGACTTTAATATAGAGATGATCAGGATGTTCTGTAGTAGCTTCTTTAAGGTCAAATCCTCCTAGGTCTTCTCCTTCTACATCTTTAGAAGCAGTTTTTATTTGACTAGGAAGATCATAAATATCCCATCCTTTTCCTGTAGGATTATTTAGTGCTTTAACTTTACATTTATATGAAAAAGTTGCTCTTTTATACATTGCCATTATTATTTTTCCTTGTTAATTATTTTTCAAAAAACTTTCTTCATTTTTTAATTGTTTAGAATAATTTTCTATTTGTTGTTGTATTTCTAATTCCTGTTGTAATCTATTTTTTAAATCTTTAAGTTCTGAAACAGTTTCTTCTGATATTGTTTCGGGATAATTAACTTTTTTATCTATATTGTCTTGAATTTCTCTTATTGCACTATTTATAATATCAGAAGAAACTGTTTTCCCTGCATACCATGTTGATCCTACACTATATAAAGGACTTGATTGTCCTCCATGCCATTCTAATAATTTAATTGCTAATTCTTTTCTTCTATTAATTATTTCTTGCATTGAAAGAATAAATTGTGCTGATTTAAGAATTTTCATTATATTCCTTATTTATTATTTTCTAAGCCATGTGTCTATCATCTTGTATAATCTCTTTTACAACATTATCAGGAGCATCTTTCCATATTTCATGAGTTTTTTTTACAGAATCTAGTCTATTAGTATGTAAACTTGACATGCCTTTTAGTTTTTCATCTTGTTTTTCAAAAGAAATTCCTCTACTTAATAGTTCTTTTCTATAAACAGATACTTGATCATAATATTTACCTTCATTAACGCTTACTTGGGATGCTTCTATAGCATCTTTTAAAGCACCAAATAAAGATTCTGTGTCCATCTGTTTTGCTTTTTCTTCTTCATGAGCAAAATCTACTTTAAAAGGATTATATCCTTCAAATGTATTTGCATATTTTTTAGATTTAATAATTTTCATTTATGCCATTGGCACTGATTGCCCTAATGCTCCCATTGCATAATCTTTCACTTGTTGTATTTGTATTGGGGAAAATCCTGGGAATTCTTGCAATATAGCTGTATCAATATCTCCACCCTGATGAACTACTTCTATAACTTTCTGTAATTTACTATGCCACGTATTAGGATCTATTTGAGAATTTTTAATAACTTGTTTATATGCATACTTTTCACTTTTTAATATTTTCATTATATTTTTTCTCCGCAAGAAGGACAATATTTCATTCTTTGAGTAAGACAGGTTCCGCACGAAGCACAACAAATCATAGTAGCTTCTTTTTCCATTAGGGGTTCTTCCATTTGTTCTTTTCTTAACCCAAACGTATATTTCTTATTATCTTTTTGACCACATTTCTGAAACATTATGTTTCCTCTCTATATAACTAACTTTTACTCATTCTTTTATTTATAGATAAATAGAAAAAATCCTTTAATTATCTAATTATCCTTTAACATGCCTTGGAATTTCAATAGTCATTAATTGATCTACTGTGTAAGTAGGTGCTCCTTTAGGAAAAGGAATTGCCCATTTTTCAGTAGCATGACTAAGAGCTGCTACAGAACTAGTAAAATATTCCCCCGCAGGTGCGTAGATTTTTGCCTTAGGATCATCAGGTAATTTCTTAATCCCCGCAAAAAATCTTTTTTTTCCTTCTTTTGTTAAAGAAGGCCCCATAATTACAAAATAGTCTGAATCAGTGGTATAATCATGACCTTCCCATCTTATGTATGAAAATTGACCTAGTTGTTTATCAAATCTCTTTTTTAAACGTTCAGATCTTTCATGATATTTTGGTTCCCACTTTATTCCTCTATCTTTTATTCTTTGTCTGCCTGAAAATTTTAATAAATTATCCATCCTCGATATTCCCTATATATAATATTTGTCCATATGGGATGAGACCTCTTGTACATCCTATTTCACCTTTGGAAAGACAATATTCATATAAAGGGTTCTTCGATGGTTCATCTACTGAAGCTGTTTTAATTATTTTATTTTCTTCTTCAGCCTTTTTGCTACTTTTAGTTGCATCGGCTATATGTTTAATTATTGTGTCTCGAACTGCATCTATATTTTCATTAACCGAATCTTCATTAAATCTCAACACTCTCCATCCCACATTAGCTAACTTTTGATCTCTCTGTAAATCTCTTTGTTTAAAATCTTCTCTATCATGCCAAATAGCTCCATCTACCTCTACTCCAACTCCTATTTGAGGATAAGCAAAATCTATAGCATAAGGCCTTGCTTCTCCTGGAACTTTAACTTGATACTGTGCAAATAAATCTTGAGGAATATCCATAGATGAAAGTGTTCTAAACATTTTTTGTTCTAATTTTGTTAATTTAATCATTTTTGGTGGAGGCATTTGTTCTGCTTCTTCTTGTTGTTTATTTTTAGAACCTCTCTTACCTATGACAGGCAGTTCTCCACTTGCTGCTGCTCCCATACCTCCCATACCGCCGCCTGGCATACCTCCCATACCTCCTCCTGCACCACCTGACATATCTCCCATGCCACCGCCACCCATACCTCCATCCATACCTGGCATACCTCCCATGCCACCTCCACCCATGCCTCCTTCCATGTCTGGCATACCTCCACCCATCGGACCGCCGCCCATAGGAGCACCGCCCATAGCATCTCCACCGCCCATACCAGCTACCATACCATTGGCTTGAGCCATAATCTGCTCTTCTCTAATTTTTTCTACTTCTGAATCATAATCTAAATCCATTTCTTCTAAAACTGTTTGAGCTGAAACCATGCCTTTATCATACATCTGCATTAATGTTTGTATTCTATTAGTCTTATCTCTAAGTTGTAAATCATTCCATGTAAGTTTAGGATATAGATAAACTGTCTCTTCAGCTATTTTAGATTCTTCTTCATCTATATATCCCTGCATCATAGCAACTGGTTCAAATATATTTTTCTCTACCCAATCTTGTAATTTATTTCTCCAGTTATCTAATCTTCTGATAAGAACTTCAATACCAACCTGTGCAGAAGTATAACCAGCCATTTCTCCATTTAAAATAGCTTGGTTAAGCATAAGACCATCAAGAATTTCTTTTCCTACTTGTTCTAATTCTGCTGTTATATTATGAATCTTTCCAGTCGCACCATACCACTCATAATCAAAAGAGTGGTGAGTTACAATAGTAAGATTAGGATCATTAGCCACAACATTTAATTGGTTTTGGATATCCTGTAAATCAGAATCAGTAGCAGGTCTATCCTTATCTCCTACTTTTACAACTCTAACAGGAATTATCAATCTCTCTGCAATAATCCAGTTTGCTGTCATTATTTTTGTTTTATATGCTAAAACAGTAAATAATCTTTGAAGCATGGATGTTCCATATGTTCCATAATCACTAGCATTATGTTTTAAATGGCTAATACATCTATCTGATAATGGAATTGGTTGTCCTGAAGATACTAATCTAACAAGACCTTCTGGTAAACTATCATATATACTTTTAGGTTCTTTTCTTGAAACAATCATTTTTAATTCTTCATCAGGCATTAAATAATATTCTGGATTGCTTGCAAGAGGATTATCTCTAACTTCTAAATAATCAGGATTCATTAACTTAATACTTTTAAATGTTCCATCAGCATGATTACATAATTCTCCATCTCCTTTTCTTCCTGTTCCTCTACAATTAGGACATTCTATTTCAGTAAAAGGAAAAACATCTCCAAGTAAAAAATATTCATGACTAATAGCATTTAATTTCTCTGCCAAATCTAATTTATCTACAAGTCTTTCATAGAATTTTAATATTTTTTTAGATTTACATTCTAATTTAAAACCATTCATAGAGAAATTAGAGTAAAAATCTACTCCTGCTGCAACTTTTGGTTCGTTCATATAATAGAAACGAGACCATTGCATTATTTCCCTACGCCTACTTGCTATCTGCCAGTTTTGTGGTGTATGTAATGGGCTAAAGAACATAGGTTGACTCATCGCCACCCCTGCTCCTGAGCCTGCAAATTGAGCATTTTTAGTAACAGGAACTACTGCTGTTTTTGAACTTGGTAATCTTGTATTATTAGCTGCTTCGTTAGTTGGAGCACCATAAGCTCCTGAAGCTGCTACCATTCTTTGTTTGTTTTGAGGTGTATTATCAGGTAAAATAAATTTTGCCATTTTTTATCCTTTAAAATTTCTAGCCATCAATCGCTAAATCACGACAAGATCGCATAATTTCTTCTTTTCTCATATCGTCATAATTTCTATTTTTTCTTCTGGGATCTGCACACATGCTAAATTCATCTGAAATATATTCATCTTTAACAGTATCTTCATCATGCTCTGCATGATCTTTATTCTTTCTATCTCTTCTGCCTGCTTGTTTAGAAGCTGCTATAGGAATTCCCTTCCCTATATAATCAAGTTTTGGACCATAATCTTTATATCTTTCACCTGGTTGTGGGACTTTACGAGGATGAGGCCTTCCTTGATGTGGAGTGATAACTTGGTGACAATTAGGGCATTCTTGTTCTTTTTGATTTACTGAAGAGTTACAATATGGGCATGTAGAAATTGCCTGGGTAGGATCTTTCTCACCAGGCAACTTTAATGGTTTTAATTCTTTAAGCTCTCTTAAGGGACTAAGTTGAGCTAACTTTTTTTTTTACTTGCTTCTTTCCAATTAAATGGTTTAGAAGTATCGATAGCTCCTTCTATATCTCCAGCTGCCCTAGCAGCTTGAAGACGAGATTCTGTATTTCCATATTCAGGAAGAATAGGTCTTCTTAACTGTCCAGGTTTTAATTGCATATTGTTTGTTTCAGGGATATTCTTATCTACTTCAAATCTTTTTTGAATATATCCACCGACCCATTCTCCATCTTTATTTTTATAAGGACGAGAATATTTATCCATTACATTCTCACGCCAAATAGTTTCGTAGTCGATATTCCAAATATCATCTACAACAAGACCGAATCCCTTGTTTCTCTCAACTATATGCCAATCAGACACTGGTTGATGTAAAAAAGGATCTATTCTTGTTTGTCCTGGACCCCACAAAATAGCATTATCTAAAGATTTATGCTGTGCTGTCTTTGTAAGATTAAAGGATTTCTTATTATTATTTTTAACAGTATTTTGAGCTAATTTTTCAACTATATCTTGAACTGTTCCAAAATGTTTTTCCTGTGCCATAAATTCTGCCCCTTCTTGTTTTTTTAAAGGAAAAAATTTGTCTTGAAATATTTCTGCTGCTATTTGGCCCTTAATTCCCTCATCGTTTGATTGATAATATCGTTCCATAGCTTCTTTAAGATGATCTCCATAATCCCCTGCTACTGTTTGAAGGGCGGTTGCCATATCTGTTTGAGCATCTGCCCATTTCATAAAATCAGGAAGATTTTCAAATGGAGGTTGAGGAATTCCCCCAGCCTGACCTATTTCATTAATAGAATCTGTTTGTTCATTTTGCATTCCCATTTGTTCTACAGGAGCGGCCGCAAGATCATCTCCAAATTGTGCTTTTTTAAGATTAAAAGATTTTATCTTAACAGAACCAAACACTTCTTGAGTTTGCTGTCTAATATTTTCCATTTGATTAGCATCTTGAGGAAGATCTTCAACCATCTGTGGATTAGACAATTGTTCATATTCCATTTCAATTTCCTGAGGAGTTTTTTGTGCAAACATATCAGCCATAGTATTCATATTAGGATCATTTTCATACATAGCACTCCATAAATACTTAGATGCTACGGGATTATACCCGATAGGAACATCTGACATCATTTGATTAAATGGGTCTGTAGCATATGATTGTTTTAAATTAAAAGACACTAATTACTCCGATTTCTTAAACAAACTATCCATAAGATTTCTAGTTACATCTCTTGTCGAAACTGCTTTTCCACCATTTCTCCAAGAGTTATCTTTTTGAGCCTTTTTATTTTTAATATCTTCTGTTACTTTTTCTCCTTCTGTTTTTTCATTTAATCTTGAAAAATCTTTTTTATCAAATATGCTCATATTATTATCTGAAAGTTTATAATTTGTTCCGCTTAAAATTCCAGCAGGAGAAACTGATGAAGCTTTTGATTGCAACGTAGATTTTAGAGTTTCTGCTAAATCGTTCATTCTTTTATTCTCAGATTCTCTTCTATTAGATGCTATTTGCTCTTTTTCTTGAAGAGTTTTAGTTTTACTATCTAATTCTTGAGAAGCTTTTTCTGTTTTGTTATTATCCCATATTGTATTAGAACTTTCGCTCTTAATATGTTTAGTTGGACCACCCTTATCAGTAATATCTCCTGTTCTAGCAGATGAAATATGCCTAGAAGTCATTATTTTTTCATCAAACTTATTAGCTAATCTTTTAGATTTTTGTTCTTCAGATATTTGATCTAATGTTTTCTTAGGAGCGGTTACTGATTGTTTAGTTTCTGAAGATTTTTCACTCTCCAAAAAGTTAATTTTATGCTCATCTGACATTCTTTGGATCATTTTATTCTCCAATTATTTTCTTTAACTGTTTTGCTATTTTATTTTTTTGAACTTTTATCATTTCACCAATAGTTGATGCTGCTCTCATTGGTCTTTGTTGTTCAGTTTTACTTTTATCTGGTTTGCCATAAACCTGATCAAGATTATCATGAGTAATTGCTTCTTCAGGATCTGATAAATCAGCAGAAGTAAACTTTATAGTCCATTTTCCATCAGAACGTTCAGCTCCATTGAAATTTAACCCAAACATCTGATTAACTTCATGAGATATTTGTTTAAGTTCTTCGTTTTCAATAGTATCTGTATATCCTCTCTCATCAGGATATTTCTTATCAGGGATTATCACCTGAATATCCTTTACTCCTTCAGGAGAAATAGATTCTTTTACAAACTCGGCTTTAAAATCCTGTAATCTTCTACCAGGATATCCGTAGTTTTGTAATTTTTCATACACATAAGTAGTGAGAGTTTTTCTACCTTTTTCTTTAGGAGCAAGTTCCTGCTCTTCATTAGGATCAATGCTAACATCATCATTGACAGTATTAGTATCATTGATATCTTCTTCCATAGCATCCCCAGTCTCTAATGGACTAGACCCTCCATCTAATGGACTAGGCCCTCCATTCTCTAATGGATTAGACCTTCCTTCATCTGCAACGGACAATCCTCCGTGTCCTTCTGATAAAGGACTTGAAAAACTCTGTGCAACCATTATACGCGTCTTGCCTCTTGGGACAATAATCATATCATTAACTCCATTAATAAAAATATTGTCTATTATTTATCAGCTACAAGAGCGTTCACGTAATCATCACCAAAAAGCTGTCTCCAGTATTCTGTTAAGAAACTTTTGTTCTTTGCATCAAGATTAGCGATTTTTACAAATTCAACTTTTTTAGATGATTCTTTTTCTTCCTTATCATCTTCTTCTACTTTAGCTTCTTTTTCTTCCTTATCATCTTCCTTATCATCTTCTTTATCATCTGTTTCTTTATCATCTTTGCTTTTAAATTGATGTTCTTTTAAAGCTTCTGGAAGACTGCCAGCTTCTTTTTTCTCTTTATCTTCTTCTTCAGACATACAAGCCTTGCCCTTGCATTTTTCACAATTGCAATCTGGGCAATTTGAGCAACCACAATCACAGGCTGCTACTTTTACTTCTTCTTTTTTACTAGCAGTACATGACTTGCAACCACAATCTGGGCAATTTTCGCAACCACATTCGCATTTACCTGCTACTTTAACCTTACTTTCTGCTGAACCACCCTTTTCATCCTTTGAAGGAGTCTCTGGGTCATTAGTGAACTTTTTAGTTCCTTCTGCTTTTGGCTGACCAGAATCTGGACCTTCTTCATCTGGACTCTTTGTAGCTGCCGCTGATTTATCTCCATCATCTTTCTTTGCACTTGGACCAGCTTTAGGCATTGTTGTTGATTCTCCTGTTTGATGAAGAGGTTCAACATCAAGCTGTCCACTCGAATCTGCTTCTTCTTGCTCTGCTGCTGTTTTTACAGAAGCTGTTTTGATTTGATGCTCTTTTTTATAATCTGCAATAAAATCATCAAAACTTTTTCTGTTTCCTGTACTAATTCTATTAGTAATAAGCTTCATAGTTTTATTCTCCTTATAAATATCTAAAATCTATGCTATATTTTATTATTATTTTAATTATTTTTTAAAATACCTTTATTTATTTTTTACTGGTTGGCTCTTCCTTGCCTCTATAATACTAATAAGTTTTTTGATATAATCATAATCAGGGTTTTTCTCTAAAGAATAACTATCTTGATTCTCATTCATAGTTAATTTAATCCCCTTCTCAGTTGGAGAGATTTCTCCTGAAGGAGCTGAAGGATCATTTTTGTATACACCACTAGGAATCTCTGTCTCTACATTATCTCCAGGGATATTTGAAGGAGTATCGAGTTGATCAGTGCCTATATCATCACCAACGGCACTTTCTTGAAATTGACCCATTTGTATTAAATTCATATCATTAGCAAAACTTTGCAAAATTGGGGCCAAATCCGTAGCTGTTCGATATAATTGTCTTAAACTACTTTGTACAAACGGAGTGGCCTTTTTAGTAAATTCCATTATTCTAGCAGAAGCTTGTGAAGCTCTTTGCTGTGAAACTGAGTCTGTAGATTGAACAGAAATTTGACTTAAAGCCGCACTTTCTTTATTTAAATTAGTTATAAAAGTTTGAAATTCATCCCTTAACCATTCTGCAAATTCAATAACTCCTCTCTGATATGATGGAGATGGAGTAGGTGGAGCAGCTATTTTAATAGTATCTCTGCTTTGAGAAAATGCAGGAAGATTTTGTTGAACTGCTGGATTTGTAGCCATTTGATTAGCTTTTTGTTTTCCCCAGTTCCAAGCATCTCCCATCTGTCCTGGAATTGCTTTTACCGTATTAACAGCTTTATCTTTTAATTCCTTATTTCTTTGATTTTTCTTCCATTGCTCAAATTGAGTATCTTGCTGCATCGTTCCTTCTTGATGAAGATTTTGCTTCATAGTATTAAACTCATTAGATATTTGTAAAGCTCTTTGAGTAATATTCTTAATTCTTGCTATAACATCCCCTGTTCTTCCTTTTTCTCTACTCTTTGCTGAAAAGGGATTAACTTTTCTTAACTTATTTCCCCAGTTAGCAAAATCTCCTCCAAATTGTGCTTCCTTTACTGCTTCACTTGGCGCGAAAAAAACTGATTCCTTCATCATTGCGGCAGATACTTCAGCTAATCTTTCCCCTAAATCCTTCATATTATTACTATTTAACATTTCTGCCAAAGTCATTAACTTAGAAGAATTATCTAATAGTTTATCTTCATGTTTTTGAACTTCTTCTTCTATAGTGGCATAAATAGCTTCTGGAACAGTAAGACCATCCTTTGTTTTTTCTTTCACTTTAGAATTAAAAAACTTATTTAATGATTTTTCTTCTTTAATGCTTAGTTTAATAGTTCTATCTACTTTTGCATATTTTTCCCAACCACTCTTAGCATTATTTATAGACTTTTTATATTCATCCCAGCATTCCATCCAAACTTCTTGAGCAGGTGTTTCTGGTTGAGTAGTTCTTTTTTGTCTATAACAATTATCCCAGCACCTTCTATTTCTAATCCAGTATCCTTGAATACCAACATATTGTGCTGTTTTTAAATTCTTCATCACTTGTCCTGCCCCTCTAACAATAGAAGCAGATTTAACCATTCCATTAGCATCAAGTTTTGTTGCTATGTCTGTTAAATTCTCATTCATATTTTCCATATTATTTATCCCTTTATCAATTTTAGGCACAATTTTAGGTTCTCGTTTAAAGTGCTGAGGTTTTTTAGTTCTCCTATTTTGAGTAAAATTATAATCTCTAATATTATCGATTATAAAAGCCCTAATATTATTATTTATATCTCTTTTTCCTATAAATCCTCTACCTATAGATCTATCATATGTAACTAATATATCATTCCCATTTCCTGCTGAGAATATATAATAGGGTTCAACAATCCTATTTATTTTGACTCCTCCCTTAGGAGTCCTGCTTAAACCCTTTTCTCTTTTTAAATATTTCTTTTCATTTCTACTACCTTTTCCCTTAGTTGTATAAAATATCTGAAGTACCCTATTTTCTCTAATCGCCTCATTTATAGCTCCCCTAATATCTGATCCAAAACCTCTTTTAGGGTCAGTAGGGTCAACCTCTAATTCTTTATCTGGAACTTCTCCTGGAGCAACTACCTCCTTCTCATCGATAGGAATTTCTTCAATAGGAGCAGCTTCTTGTTCTATTACTAAATTATCAGCTAAAACACTCTCATAGTTTTCATCAGTAACATCTGTTATATTCTCAACATTAGTCTCAGTAAGAGGAACCTCACCTCTTCCTAAGGCATTATAATCAACTTTTCTATCATTATTATTATACTGTTCTATTAGCTCAATAGTATTATCAGTAACATGATCATTTAATTCATCAATTTGTTGTGCATATTTTTTACATTTAATTATTTTCATTATTTAACTTATAGAAAAAATAAAAAAATCCTTGATTTATTTTTCTTTTATAATTTTTTGTAAAGAAATAAGATCATTAGTAGCTAACGAAATTTCTCCTAATTCTTCAATTCCTATAGGTTCAAAATCTATTTCTACTTCTTCCCCTAACAAAATATTAAATTCTTCTTGGAATTCATTCTTCTTTTCATCAGCAACCTTAAACTCTTGCTTATCCTCACTACCTTCTTCAGCATATTTTTTTACTAATTTTATCCTAGATTTTTCAAGAGTTTCTATCTCTCCAGAACAACTTTTTAAAAGTTTCAATAAACGAAAAGATATCTTAATAGGCAATTCCTTATCTGTTAATCTCGGCAAGCCCCTTACCAAACCATATACTTCACTCAACGTCAACTTCATAAATTTCTCCTTTACACGAATTTTACAAGAGTAGAATAATCTTTATTAATTACTTCAATCTTGCTTCCAATATTAATATTATTTCTTTTAAAAAAATCATAATTAGCTTCAATTGCCATATCACAATCTATTTCACTATCGACACATTTATCCGAACAAGGACTAATATATGATATTTTAACTATTTCTTTTTCTGGCGAAACAAAAGCAATAGCTAAAGGAACATACGTATTTATTCCCCAGAACTTTAAATTTTGAGGTCTTTTAAACTTAAAAAGCATACCATCATCTTCTCCTAATCTCTGTCTATACATTAAACCTCTCTGATGTTGACTAGGAGTTTCTGCTATATCTACTTTTAAATAATGTTTAATCATAATTAAAATTTTGTCTTTCTAACTCATCACAAAAATCTTCTTTTTCATTATCAGGAACTTCAAAAATTATTCCATCAACATTAAATTCTTCTATCTCTGCTTCACTATAATTACCATAACTATCAAACCATTTTTCTATTTTTTCTTGATCAGTTTTTTTAACCATATTAAAATGATTATTAACTTCTAGATTCTCCACCTCTGGCAACATTCTATAAACTCCCCTAATTCCTCTCCTCCGTCTCTCTCCTTCTCCCATCTTTACTAAGTAATCATCTTTTTTATATTTATGTACTAATTTTCCACCTTTAAAATACTGCATTTCTTTTTTGATAGTATCATACCAACGAAGTTCTCCATTAACTTCCTCTTTACTTGGCTCTTCTTTTACTGTATAATTAACTGTTATTAATGACATATTATTTCCAGTTTTCTCCAGGCAAACCAATCATAATACCACAAATAGGACAAGTAAAATAAGTTTCACTTCTTTCTTTTTTCACTTCTGGTTTATCAAATTTTTCACCACATTTGCATAAATACTTTTTCTTTTTTCCCATTTCTTCCCTTTCTATTATTTAAACCTGTCCCACCAACTACTTGCTACTCTTAATTGTTTAGCAGTCTTAACATTCTTAGCATTATCTAATGCTACATTATATTCAATAGTACTGCCATCATCTTCAAATATAGACCTCTCATCTCCAAGAATCATAACATTAATAACTTTCGACCCTTTTTCTGTTATTTCTATATTATCACCAATAACTTTAATCAAACCAGCTTCGCTCATTCTGCTTGTTTCTTCTTTGCCGACAGTAACTGGTTTCTTAAATATCTTTTCTGATTTCTTATTCTCTCCTGTTCTCCATATATTATATAAAGACTTAGCGGCCATAGGATCTACAAAAGTAGGGCTTTTCCTTACTTGTTCTGTAAGTTCTGGCATTATCCTAATTAAGTTATCCCATATTGTTGAATGTTGACTTTGTTTTTTCATTATATAGTTCCTTTTATTAACATTTGATCTAACTCTTCTTTAGTTACAGGAATTACTTCTATTCCATATCTCTCCTTTGCTTCTTGCAAAACTTTTTCTACCGATTGTGGCCTGCCATAACTATCATTAGGCAATTCTCTAATAAGTAAAGAATTAGCAAAATCGATATCTGCTTGATCAGCTTCTATTTTTCCTTCTCCAATAGCATGTTCTTTAAATTTATTTAATAATACTTCTCTTCTTTTCTGAAGAGTGGTAAAAGGATACGACAAATTCATTTCTGCTTTACTTCTCCAATATTCTTCATTATAAGATGGAGGATATTCTAAATGTTCTTGAGATATTTTATACTTTGCCGATTTTATTATTTTCATTTCTCCACCTATTTATGTTTATTAACTATTTTCATAACTTTCTCAGCCCATTCTCTATCCATATCTTTCTGTTCTTCTGATAAATCTTTATATGATTTAAAACTTTCCTTCTTCCATCTCTTTGCTCTTTCTTCTGTTATATCTTCTGATTTTAGAATATCTTTTGCCCACTTCATCCATTGGTCATGTTCTAACTCTGCTAATTCTTCAATTAGTTTTTTATTTTTGGCAATAATTATTTTCATTTATAAATCTTCTTTTATAATTTTATATAATTCTGGTAATTCTTTAATATTATCATCATCTGAAAAATGTCCTTTATTATTCAAAACAGTTAAATCTACATTTGTTTCGTTTTTCATATAAGAATACTGATCTAAAGATACAAAAGAATCATTATCACTAAAAATAGTAAAGAACTTCTTACAGTTTTTATTAACTTTTGACCAATCAATTTTTCTACTAAAAAAAGAAGAAACATCTTTATATTTCTGCTCATTAATAATATATGGAGCAACAAAAATAGCTCCTCTTATTCTCTGTTTAATTTTCTCCAAATATTTTAAAACAGCTACTGCTCCTAAACTATGAGCTATAAAACAAGTCTCTTTTGATATATCTATATGTTCTTCTAAATGCTTAACCCATTCTCCTTTTTCAGGAGACATAGGATTAGGCATAGACATATTAATAACATCATATCCATCTTTTATTAACTTTTTATTTAACCACGGAAACCAATCCTTATCAGGACCACCTTCCCATCCATGCACTAAAATAAATGAAATTTTCTTCTTATTATATTTTTTAGAAGTAATTATTTTCATTTATCTCTTTATTATTAAACCATTCTTTTGTAGGACTCCATCCCTCAACATTATTTTCTAAATAATGAAGATGCTGATGACAATTATTACAAAGAACAACACATTTATCTATTTCTTCTAAAATAGCTTTTTTAGAAAAAGACCTACTAACACATTCTGCTATTGTAAATTTTTTCATTTCTGGGTCCAAATGATGAAATGCTAAACAAAACCATCTTTCTTCTTTGCATTTTATACACTCTTTCTCTCTTTTTATATTATCAACCCATTCTCTTCTTATCTTACGATAACTTTTCTTCCTTTTATTTATTTCTTCTTTGTGATTTCTTCTATAATTTCTACTATTCTCTGCATCTTGTTTTTTAAATTTTTTAGTCGTTCTTTTAATATTTTTATTATAATATTTTCTTTTAGCTTCTCTCTTTTTTTCTTTTTCCTTCTCTTTTATACACTGTTCGTCATCACAACATCTTTCTTTTAATTCTTTCATCTTAAACTTATTACCACAATATTTACAAGTCGTTCTTCTTTTATAAATTGCTTCTTTATTGTCCCTACTATATTTTCTTCTTCTTTCTCTTTGAAAACTTTCAAAACATTCATCAGAACAATAAACTTTTCTTTCTCTAGTAGATTTAAATTCTTCTCCACAAAACTTACAATTTCTCATTAGATTCTTAATAATATTCATTTTAAACTCCATAAATTAACTATCTTCTACTATAGAGTTCGATATATTTTTGAAAAATCCTTTAATTATCTAGTAAATTTTTCAATATTCTTATATCCAAAGAGCTTTTTTCCTAGATACTACCCACGACCACTCAATTGTTTTCTGCTTGGGTAAGGGTCTTCATAACCCCTATCAAACCAACTAAACGGTTCGTTCCTTAATTCCCTCCAATAGTATCCTTCACCAACACGACCGTCATTATTATAGTTCTCCAGCCCTTGTCTATAACGTCTTTGCTTCTGTTTCCCCTTCTCTCTTTCTCTTAGTCCGAACCCAAAAGGAAAGACTCTTTCTTCCATAGGCAAGTCTAAATGTGCCCAAGGACCACTAATGCCTCTTGCTGTTTTTATCTCTAATTGAGAAACTCTTTTCTTACCCATAGAAGCTAATGACAATAAATTAGAGATATATAATAATCTACTAATATTTCTACTAATCCAATCAATAGAGATTTTATAATCTGGGATAGTATAAACTTGATGTTTACTAAACATTTTAGTATCTTTAGCAAGTGCTTGAGAAATAACTGTGTAATATTTAGATTTTTTCACATCATCAAAACAAAGAAGATATTTTACAAAATCTTTTAAAGAAAATACAAAGAGACTTGTCATATTATTATCTATTATTTCTGATGAAAGGGGTTGATCTTGAAGGGTTTCTACTACTTCGTCCCATAATGTTAAGAGTAATTCTTTTTGTTTTTTTATATAATAACTTAATATGCGGATAGTTCTCATAACTCCATAGATATTAGTATCTCCATTTCCATCAATAATTTGACATTTCTTATTATCTATAAGTTTAATGCCATAATATTTCAGTTCTTTATTAAGTAGTACCCATGTGTCCATTAAAATTATTCCATATCAGTTCTATTTTTATATCTGTCTAGAGCTTGCTCATCATCGACAAAATCAACCTCTCCTGGATTATTAACCTCATCTATCAAATGCTGCAATATCTCTCCAGGTTTTTCTCCAATAGGTTTACCTCTACTATCTAATTCTATAGCGGCATCTACTTGAGTCTTAGGGAGTTTTTTTTCTCCAACTGGCTCTATACTCTTTACTTTCTTTTTTTTAATGGCTTTTCCCTTTTTTTTAGTTGCTTTTTTAACAGCTTTTTTCTTTTTACTCTTTTTCTTCTTCTTCTTTTTCTTCTTAATTGGTTTTTCTTTTTCTTCAATAAAATCTACATCTTCATTTTCTTCTTTATCAAATTTCGTAAATTCCCCTACTTTAGGGACTTTTGGAGCATTTTCTGTATCTTTGGTTTTAAAATTCCAAACAACTGCCTCTGGTTCTCTATCTTCCCCTGTCTCTGGTTTTACATATTCAACTTTTTCAAAAGGTTCTTCTTTTTTTGATTCTATCTTTTCATCCTTTTTCTTTTTGCTTAAAATTTTCTTTGCTTTTTCCTTATCAGTAGCAATATTTACAAGTTTATTTTTAGCGGCCGATTCAATAGCTAGCATATCCTCATCATCTTTATTAATTGTTAAAGATCCATTTGGACGTAATGTTTTTGAACCTAATATTAAAACTTTACTAGTATTATTGGTAACAACTATATTAGGCTTTATTTTTGCCATTTCTTTGTTATATTTTTTATCAACAGATATTAATATTCCTTTTTGAATGGCTGTTTTAATATCAGGAGCATATAAATCATTTCCACCAATAGAAAGATTCATCCCTGCCCATATAGACTTATTCAACGTTGGCAGAACACAACTACCTTCAAATTTTTCTGATACTTTAAAAATCATCAATTTCTCCTTATTCTAAATTAATACAAATTAGTTCTTATATATTTATCGGAATATAATAAAAAAGCCACTAATGTTCTTTTATCTATTAGTGGCCATATTTATTTACATTTATTAGATTATTATAGTTTTAATCCTTTTATAGTAGTATCTTTTTTAATTCTATTAAAGATACTACCTTTATTCTTTTGCATATTATGAGGTCCGATATTTCCCTTATCTAGTCTAACTGAGTCATTTTCCATTCCTATTGGAAGTTTATCATTATCTGTATTAAATTCATCTTGTGCTACAAATCTATCTCCTAGTCCTTCATGAGAATCTCCTCCATCATCCATCAAAACAGCTTCTCCAGGTATTCTTCCATGAATTTTTTCATAATCAGATGTATCTTCATTATCAGGATTTCCACTAATACCTTTTGGATATCCTGGCCTTTTGTTTCCTCCGAATTCAGCTCTGGATCTAGTTAAACTATAATTATCTTCTCTATGATCTTCTACAAAAGGACGGCGACCTTCCGAGTATTCGTCCATAATAGGAATAGTCGAACCCCTCATCCTTGCTATTTTTTTAAACCAACTCATATTAATAATTAAAGGCCCTCTTCTCTTAATATGTCATCATATTTTTTAATATCGCTTAAATTTAACATAATATTAATACCTCTATGTAAATCTTTTATTCTTTCTGATCCAACGTCAAACATCGTTTTCAAAGTGCCATATACAAATGATCTGTTAGCAAAATCATCTCCAACTGATTTAGCTGTTATATCAATAGGAACTACTACTCGATATCTTATATCTTCTTGACCTCCTACTTGCTCTGGAATATCTTCCTCAAAAGACTGTGCTTTTTTAAACCAGTTAGACATTCTGGATATCTCCTTCTGGATAATTGTTTTTTGCTTCATCGCAACTTTTAAATTCATCTATTTTTTCTCCATTATCAAAAACTCCCACTCTCCCTGCTAATCCTACATCTTGTTTAATAACAACACCTGGAGAATTATTTATTCCTTTTGAAGAATATTCTAAAGACCTTCTAACAGGTTCTACCATTTGTGCCATTAATCTTACTTTCCCAGAATTAATATCAGTTATTTGTTGTTTTTCATTATTATTAAGTTCTCTTCCTGCTTTTGAAACAGTTGCATAGATATGAAACATCATAGCATCAGCATCTTTGATGGATGCCATTACCATTTTATCAACTTTTTCTCCTTTAAATCTATCGGGTTGATTTTGCAATTGACTAGCAGAAGCAGGAATATTATCTTTAACTTTTGTAGGCTGTCCTTCTCCTTCTAATTGAACTCCAACGTATTTATCCCAAAATGCCGTATTTTTTTCTTCTTCTTTCTTTTTAAATGCTGCGGTCTTTTCATCATCATATTTCTGAGATTCTACATTGATATCCATCACCTGTTTTTTATCTTTAGCACTAAAATCAGCTTCTTTTTGGTCCATAGATGCTTCTGTAATAGATAGTTCTGTTTCATTTTTTCTTTCTGCTTCCAATTGAACATTAAAAGGAACTGTATTATCTTTGTTCTTAACTGGCAAACTAAGATTTATATTTTTTTCTGCAACTCCTTGCTGATTACTAGATAAATTCATATTTTCTCTATTCTCTTGCAAGCTTTTATCTCCTATAACAAAATCTTTGCTACTAGCTATTTTCTTTAAATTAAATTTTTTCATTATATAATTCCTCTAATTATTAAAAAGTTATTTTTATATTAAATCTTATTAGCCAAAATCCTTTTTTTATCTTCCATATCTTCTACCAAATCTACTAAGATTACTATATAGACTTGACCTTCTTTCTAAAGCATTGGCTACTTGATGTCCAGATCCAACTCCATAAACTCCTCCTTGCATATTTCTCCATGCTACTTGATTTCCACTAGGATTCCCTAATTTTGCTATTTTAACAAAAGGTAATTTACTCATTTGTTTTTCAACTGCTATATAAACAGCTCCTGCCAAGCAATCCACTATATCATCACTTTTAACTCCATCTCCTTCTTTCTTAGGAAGAACTTTAAATCCTGTAGGTGTAAATTTCCTTTGAAGTTCTATCATCTCATTATATAAAATATGACATGGCTCATCATCAAAAGGAATAAATAATCTATTAGTATTTATAATATTCTCTAATTCTTTATAGATTTTAAATTTATATATTGGCATAAATTTTGTTTCTTTATTCGGAATTCCAGCTTTACGCATTTTTAATATACTTTCTGCTGATGCGAAAGCGTCATAAGTAATTAATCCTATTCTAAATTTACGTTTTAAACCAATTACATATTGCATAACCTCATTAGGATTAATAGCCCCATCGATAGGTTGCCAAACTTTGATATGATCAACTATTATTCTAAAATCTGCTTTTTGTGTTTCATGATTTAAATAAAATTCTTTATGCAACACGACTAAAGCATAATTATGGCTAGAAGTAGCAGGGTCTAAATGTACAAAATAAACTTTTCCTGGGCTTCCCATTTCTACATTTCGTAAATTGTGCCCTATAAAACATGGCCTAATTTGTTCTTCCGTGAAGAAGCTCTCAAAACCAACTCCACTAAAATCAGCACCAAATTCCATATTAAAATCAGTTTGTGATAAAGTATTATTATCATCCCTCAATGACTTTCTTGTATGATGAGGATTAACATCCCAAGTAGCTACTCTCATAGCAAGTCTAGTAGAAACATTTTTTGCCGTATTAAATAATTCGTAAAACTTTCCTTCTTTTGCTCTAGGAGATGAAATGCTAATAATTTTACCATCATATATTCTACTTTCGATAGTTTTTTGATCATGTTCATTTAATACAAATTCTCCATTTTCATCTCTTACATATGTTTTTCTAACATAAGTTTGGATAGTAGGAGTAAGAGCTGCATAAATACGATCTCCTGATGAGGAACCTCCTGTTGTTTTATAAGATGCAACCTCATCAAGAATAAGAACTATACATCCCATACCAAGCAATGAGTCAGAGTTACTATGCCCTACAATAATACCAACCGAACCCTTCTTTTGAGGAAGCCCTTTCTCTTTAAATTCTTTATTATCTAATTTATCTTGAGGAGTTAAAAGATATACTGCTCCTGACGAAATACCTTCTTTAGCATATTTATTTCTAAAATAATTGCTATGTAATAGTTTTTCTCTTATTTCCGAAAAAGCAATACCTGCCTGAGCTTTAGAGTTAGCAACAGTTAAAATATTAATAGTATTAGCAGAAGATAATTCATACATAGCATAAGGATCTCCTCCCTCACATTCTAATAATTTCATAGCTTCATAAAGAGCTATAATAGAAACTATAAAGTCTTTTCCACTACGTCTTCCCCACACTAAAACTAATTCTCTAAATAATTTCCCATTCTCATATTTTTCAACAACATTCCCTCTGTCGTTATTATCTAATCCGCTATCTACCAACAACTGTTTTTCTATATCTGTTAATTCTAAATTTTCATTTCCTATAGATCCTCTATAAAAAGCTTTTAACATAATTTTTTGCATCGGGAATAATTTAATAGGATTAGATGGATGAAAAGATAATCCTAACCATTCCTCATTTTCAACAAATGTAATAATATCTGGTATTTCTTTTCTTTCATTCGAACTAATCTCTACTTGTATCTCTTCGATTAGATCTCCAATACATTGTTTTTTTGCCATTTTTCTCTCTCTTTCTATGATGATCCAACTAAATTAGAAGGATCTATAGGATAACCAACTGTTCCTGATATATCTGCAAAAACAGCTTTTAATTTTATATTGTTATCACTAAGATAATTATTTATGAATGGATAAGTATCATCTATATACTTTTGCAATCTAAATACAAAAGATGTCATTTGCACAGTATATAAATTATGATTATTGTTAAGAACAACTGATGTTTTGCTAATTTGGTCTTCCAATCTTTTTCTATTTATATCTCCTGCTGGAATTTCAGAATCAGCAATATCTACTGCCATTTTATCTACATAAAAAACCATATCCACTCCTCTCAATTGAGCACTGTCTATAAGATCAGCTATTATTTGATAAACATCTTCTGGTATCATTTAAATTTCCTATGTATATATTATATCGGTATATTCTCTAGGAGAATAATTAACCCCTGTTTCTAAATTATATTGTGTAATTCTAAAATAATAAGTTTGCCCTCTATTTAAATATTCATTTACTCCTATAAGAGAATCAAATCTGCTTTCATATCTAACCCTTCTATCTATATAACTTGATGAAACACCATTAGATGTTAATGGAAAAAAAGTTTCTTTCTCTTTTTCATAAGTCCAATTTCTTATTGCAAAACTATCTTTACTTAAAATAAGATTACTAAAATCTTCATCATCAAATATCTCTAATATAAAATGATAATTAGTAAATGCGGTGGGGTTATCATCAACAAGAGTAAACTCAAATTCCCACCATCCCTCATCAAATAAATTATCTTCTCCTATAGGTTTTGATTCGGAAGTTATATTAGCTAAAATTCTACTAACCTTAAAACTATGTTCTTCTAAATAATCATTAATAGACGGAGATAAAACCGAATTTTCTCCCGATGTATATCTAAAAGATGGAAAGTCAAATAATTTATTTACAAGAGATTTTATATTCCCCTTCCACACTTGTTCTTTATTACTAACTAATAAATCATTAGCAGGATATAATATAGAAACAGGAGCAGGTTCAGCAGCATCTGTAGCCAACTCTTCATCAAAGGGAGGAGCTAATAATAAAATATCTTCTATAGATACTCCGTCTTCTACAGATATTAAATCTACTATCTCATCAACAACTTCTCTTAATTCTATTTCTTTTTTATATAAATTAGCTGCTACTCTTGCCAAATCTTTTGACATTATTTCCCATACAACATGCTCATCTATAACCTCTTCTTCAACTATTTCTACTCCTGGAAAAGAACAATATGTCAAAGGGTCTCCAAACAAAGAAATAGTCCAATCTAAATGAGGAACACTAAAATAAAATGCCTCTCCTATAGATGCTCCCCTTAACAAAGAATAGAAAAAACTATTAGGATCTAAAAACCCCGCTATAGTTGGATCGGACATTGCTCCAGCAGTTGCAACATACCCTGCATTTAATGATAAATATGCCCATCTCTTTCCTATATCACTTCTAACTTCAAAAGCACCATCATAATCAGCATTATAAAAAAAGATTCTTCGAGCATTGCTAAGCTGAAAAAAAGATTCTCTTGCTCTATCTGTAAACCAAGACCATACAAAAGAATCATTCTCAACAAATGGGATAGCAGGATCTATATAAGGATCCATAAAAGTTGTGCCCCATTGTGATAAGTTAAGAGTAGGAAGTAAATTATCTTTAAAATCTAATAATAAATCTGTATAGTCTTCTGCTCCAGTTGTTGCTCTATCAGAATAAGGATCTATATAAAAAGTTCCATTAGCAAAAACTTGTTGATTTAATTCTACTCCTCTATCAACTATATCCTTAGCAAATTGAAGATTAGGACCATCTATTCTAGATACTATTAAAGATAAATCTGCGTCATCTTGATCAAATCTTTTAAAAACTTGTCTTCCAAATAATTTATTAGAATTTTTTAATGAAAAATTATGTTTTATTCTTGATAAACGAGAAGTAGCAGAAATTACTACTTCATTTGTTTCGCTAGGGTCGGTAGCAGTATAATAATATCCTCCTGGAACCTTATATCCTAAAATGATTCCCCATATATTTCTACTAATCAACTCTGGGCTATTTAAAGCTTCTAAAAGTGGACTTTCTATATTTGTTAAAAAATCTGTTTCGCTTAATATTTCTGATATAGTAGCTGCTTGTATGCCTACTTTTTGACCATCAACTTGCCAATATATATCTCCAATAGCTCCACTACTCCCAGAAGGGTCCGTATTAATTATACTCATGTCATGAGTATTAATATAATAATTAGCAAAGGCCTCACTATCTAAATTACCATATATATATACCACTACAAAATTATCTTTTGTTATAGCCAAATCGTTTTATCTTTCTATTTTTAATTACATATACTTATAATATTTCGTTTTTATAGTGTTTTTTCCTTTAATTAATAAAAAAAGCTT
>SDBT01004168.1_pt1 | contig 24625 bp, 13 predicted proteins | sample 2277101 | NCBI WGS metagenome assembly SDBT01 (sample SAMN10404973, study PRJNA504765) | marine sediment metagenome | isolation source: marine sediment core GS10_PC15, 103 cmbsf | place: Arctic Ocean: Southern Knipovich Ridge | collected 2010 | reverse complement strand
TCACCGAGGTTGTATATATGGGCACCTTTTTCCTCAAGATACTGTTTGTATAGCGGGGAATTTGCAAATGAATTAATACCTATTTCATAGAATAATTCGGGTCTGATCCGCTTCTCCTCGATAAGCTGACGGTACGGTGTACCGCTGTTCCGGGGAATATCCGCCCTGACGTCGTAATGCCGGTCGATGTTAAATACTAGCAGATTGTCTGTTATGTCAGACAGTGCGCTGCAGTTTGGATAGGATATGTCGTTTCCTCCACCGAGGACGACCAACTTTTTTTCATCTTTTAATATCGTCCGGACAATCCGGTAGAGGATGTCATGTGTTTCTTCAAGGATTTTTCCCAATCTGATATCGCCCAGGTCGAAAAGTGAAAGTGTGCTATGTGACTCATCCACAACATACTGATAAAACGCCCTGCGAATTTCGGTTGGTGCCAAAGATGCTCCTTCCCGTCCTTTATTGCGCCGGACGCCTTCATCCTGTGGACATCCGAGAATTACAACATTTACTTTTTCATAGTCTGACGGAGCCCGTTTGACTATATCGCCCATTCGTATATCATTCAAGTCCTGCCGGCTGTAAAAGAGGTTTTCATCCGTTTTTTTTGTTAGATCAAAAATATTCACCGCTTCCTTACCACGTACCTTTTAGTTATTTCTTTTATCATGTTATGCCTGTCAAGTTCATTAGAATATGTAGAGATTGTGTCAAAACTACAGAATTATTCCATTTTTTTATAATGTCCACGCAGTCGAGACATTTCCAAGCACGAGATTTCTCTATTTCACCCTTTGGGCTACAATCGAAATGACATTTTTTATAAATTTGCTACACTCTCATATAATAATTTATTCCCGGATTCAATGTTATTCAAGGCTGCCGACTGCCGCTGCCACTTCCTCAAGAAGCTCACCTGATTTCACCAGTTTTTTCATGGCATTATGATCGGTATACAGCGGGCGGTCTTCATCAAGATGTTCAACGTGTTTTCGGACGACTTCTCGTGCCTTTGCGACTCCTTTGCCGTTATTGAAATCACGGAAATCCAGCGCCTGAGCTGCTGCCATAAATTCTATACCCAATACGCCATACGCATTATCCAGGATCTGGTCATTCTTTAAAGCAGTATTCATTCCCATGGAGACAAAATCCTCCTGATCCGCAGCGGAAGGGATTGACATTGTGAAAGCGGGAGTAGATAAGATCCTCTGTTCAACAATCAGGGTATCTGCTGTATACTGGCTAAGCATCATCCCCGAAAACATCCCCGCACCTTTCGTTAAGAAAGCTGGAAGCCCGGCGCTTAATGCCGGATTTATCAGGCGGTTGAGCCGTCTTTCGGAAAGAACACATACCATTGTTACTGAAGCCCCTACTCCATCCATGGGCAATGAAACAGGTGTCGCCTGAAAATTAGCACCAGTCAGCGTCAGGTTATCTTCCGAGATAAAGATAGGATTGTCTCCGACGCCATTTAATTCCGTTTCGACCTGCCTTTTCGCATAAGCGACAAGGTCATGAGCAGCGCCGATGACCTGCGGAGTTGATCGCATCGAATAGGCATCCTGAACTCTTGTTTTTATCTTGCCCGACAAAAGATCGCTTCCTCTGATACATTTCATTATTGCCTGCGCCGACCGAATTGCACCTGAAAAACCACGTTCCCTGTGAAGACGGACATCGTAGGGTTTCATATTTGCATGCAATGCTTCCAGCGTCATCGCGCATGCAATCTCCGCCTGTTTCAGCCAACGGTCAATATCGTACAGGTGAAGAGCGCTCATTGCGGTAATTACATTCGAACCGTTAATAATCGCCAGACCGTCCCGTAATTTCAATCCCGGAACGGGTATTCTCGCCCGCTCCAACGCAATCCGACCAGGCAGTCGTTCTCCTTTATAATATGCCTCACCTTCACCCATCATTAGAAGTGCAATCTGCGACATAGGAGCAAGATCACCGCAAGCACCAACCGAACCTTTTTGACAGACTACCGGTGTTACATTCTTGTTCAGCATTTCTGCAAGTGTCAAGGTAATCTCCGGGCGGCAGCCTGATCTTCCGTGGGCATGGACATTTATTCTGCTCGCCATTGCACCGCGAACATGTTCAACAGTTGCCGGTTCGCCAATTCCTGCGGCATGGTTATAGACTAAGTACTTCTGGAATTGACGCATCTGTTCATCGGTTAATGCAACTTCGGAAAACTCTCCGATACCGGTATTAACTCCGTACATAATTTCACCCTGCGCTATTTTCTCTTCCAGCATTGCACGACATTTCTTGATCCGTTCCAGAGCGTCCTGGTGAAATTCAACTTTTTCGCCGTCCCTTGCTATCTTGACCAGTTTTTCAATAGTCAGTTGTGATCCGTTTATTACAATCAATGTATACCCTCTATATGATTTGTTTACCATTTTAAGTCACATCTTTTCTAATAGACCCCTAACTAAGAATTTACCATGACGAAGGACAAAATTCTAAAAAAAAACAAAAATAATAAAATTGATAAAAAGAGGCAATGTTTAAGCCTAAAACAGACTAAATAATCACTCACAGCATAGACCGTAAGCGTTTGTTTCTACAGCTTTGTAGCGCGTCCACGAATTGTCGCGAAGCGGTTCCCTCCCAGATAAAACCTCTACCCCGGAGCAGGAAACTGGGGACACACAGATTTTCAGCAAGTTTTCATTTGAGTGAAATATCGGTAAACAAAAGTAAGAAAAAGTAACAATATTGTGTAAACTTAATCCAGTTCTATTTCCACAAATAGCTCACTTTGTTTACTTATATAGTCCAGAAAGCCCTGTACTATAGTGAGTAAAAAAAGGCACGGTATATAATGGCTATTTCAGACGTTATTGCTATCATCTTTTTTTTGCATTAACCAGTTTGGCGACTGTGAAGGAGCAGTGGTTCGTTCCGGCAACGTCCTCAGCGCGGATAATTTGTAGGAACTTCTATAACCGATAGTTGAACGATATGAAGATAAGAGAATCAGGAAATACTTCCAAGGGTAGTTTGTCCACTTTTATCGCAAACATTTCAGTTTTAGGTAAATAATTAAACAGTATTATCGTTAAACGTATCTTTATAAACTAGTATTTTCTTGCATAAATAAATATAATTTTGTAATATGCATTAATAATTAAAATTTTGATAATTAATTAGGGAAAAACTGCTTTATTTATAAGCTATTATTAACAAAGGAGTTTTACTCATGAAAGACATAATCGATGATTTTGATAACCTTTTAATTTGGCCTTATCTACTTATTGAAAAAATGTACAAACAAACAGAACTTCAATTCTATCTCTTTCGATTTTCAAACAATAACATTCTGTTCTTCACCGGTACAGAATTAATCACCTGCGCTGTTTTCGCTGATTTAGTTGATTGTAAAGACAAAAATCCTGGCTATCAATATATCCGTCATCATTATTTAGTGTGGTTTCACTGTTTACCTTCATACAAAACCTACAATCATAAGCTGAATAAATTTAAAGATGTGCTCGCTTATATCTTTTGGATATTTGCGAAAACATACAACATTTCAAAACATGCAGTAGCTATGATTGATACCGCACCAATTGGTGTTTGTAAACAACAAAATGCTGCGTATTTAAACGCTGCGCAATCTTTTGTCTCCAAAGGCTATTGCTCCACAAAAAAAGAATTTAACGGGAAACCTCCGTTAACGCTCTTTCAAAAAGCTGAAAACTCTATCCATTCATCCACAAGACAACCAATTGACACGTTGTTTAAATGGAACCATAAAAAACCAATATCCAAAATGTGACAAAAGTTCGAGGTATTAATGGCTTGTTCTATCATATTAATGTTAAAATGGTCGCTGCTGTATTACTCTTGATTAAAAATAGTTAACTGTTTATTCAAATATGTATATTTATGGGTACAAATCCCATTTTCTATTAATATTATGTCCGAAAAAGATATTTCAAAAAATAAGTCGGATCAGAACCGACTTGAATTAGAGTGGATTGAAAAGATCAAAAATGATGATAAGTTAGCTTACGAAAAATTATTTAGAAAGTACTATAAGATATTGCTTGAATTCGCCTGGGATTATGTGAAAGATATTCAAGTCGCAGAAAATATTGTTCAGGAGGTCTTTTTTAGAATCTGGGTAAATCGAAAAAAGATATCAATTTCTTCGCGTGTAAATTCATATTTATTAACCTCAGTGAAAAATCAATCGCTTAAATACATTAGACATCAAAAGGTTGAAAAACGAACTGAAATTGAATTAGACTCGATTGATTGTAGTCTTCAAACACCTGAAGATGTATTGAATGAAAAAGATATTGTTATAGCAGTCCGCGCTGCAATAAATGAACTTCCAGATCGATGTAGGGAGATTTTTATTTTAAGCAGATATAAAAATTATAAATATTCTGAAATAGCAGACCTGCTAAAAATTTCTATCAGTACTGTAGAAACCCAAATGGGTCGAGCATACAAATTCCTTCGCGAACATCTCAGTGATCTCCTCACTCTTATATCTATATAATTTTGATTTTACACTTTTTATTAGAATTATATTCTTCTTTGTCATGGTAAATCATGAGTTAGGGGTCTATCAGTAAAACTTAAGATCTAAAATGGTAGAAGATCTAAAAATGGTAAATTAATGATTAAACAGGGGCTCTGGATGAGTAAAATGCCTGATAACCGATTGGTTGCACTATATCTATCTGGAGAATGTTCGGAACATGAAAAAAAGAACATAGAGCAGTGGTTGGAGTCTAATCCAGACCATCAGCAATTATTTAATTATATGCGAAAAATATGGCAACCAACTGTAGATCAACCACCGCAGCATTATCTTGAAACTTCAGTTCAAAAGACATTAGCAAGAATTTCCGAATACGAAAATGCTCCCAAAAATTCACACTCTGTTGCTGAGAAGAAAGTGTCAACAAAAGTTTATCACATGCACAGAAACCGCGTATCGAAGTATGCTGCCGCAGTTTTTATCGCAGTGACTTTATCAGTCATTTATATGATAATTAGCAAAAATTTTGTATCCGTCAAGCAACCTATTGCAATGAAAGAGGTTCATGTTGAATTTGGGAAACAAGCTCGGATTATTTTAACCGACGGTACCAGAATAATCCTGGATGCAGGAAGTGAATTATCTTTTCCGGAAAAATTTACGGGAGAAACACGTGACGTGTTCTTGAATGGCGAAGGATATTTTGAAGTGGCGCCTGATGTTGAAAAATCTTTCAGAGTATATGCCAATCATGCAGTTATTAAGGTGCTTGGTACAAAGTTCAATGTAAGAGCGTGGCGGCAGAATCATAAAGTTAAAATCTCTGTTACAGAAGGAAAAGTATTATTTTATCCAAAGAATGTTGTTGAAGAAAAGAGTGTACCTCTACCAATGGGTTATATAAGTACGCTTTATGAAAATAAAAGCAATCCAACAATACAAAAGTTCAAGCCTGATGATCAATTAGGATGGCTATCCCGTAGGATGAAATTTAAAGATGCCCCTTTGTTTGAAGTGTTGGACCAATTGGGAAGATGGTACAATATCTCATATCAATTGCCTGATCCTTCATATAAAACTGTTCTTATTAATATTAACATAGAACCTAAGCCGGTGAAAGACATTATTGATGCCATCGCTTTGGCATTAAACCTAGAATATAATATCTCAGAAAAAAGAATCTATTTTTCAATAAAAAAATAGGCCAGAATACAATCATCTAAAGAATATGCATTAACTAAATAACAGGAGGAGCTTATGAAATTAAGATGCTTGATTGTTTTTTTATACGCCTTATTTCTTGTTACTTTTTTTAGTATACCTTTAATGGCAAGACAAGTAGCAATGAATAAACCGCGAAGTACTTTAGAGCCTTCGCGAAATCTTTCAGTGCGAAAGATTCCAAAAACACTCCTTAATATTATCTCTCTTGATTTTGAAAACATCTCTCTTGAAAAAGCACTTAAAACTGTCTCAGAAAAAGGGAACTTTGAACTTATCTATATTAAAAATTTTATTCCTGTTGAGCGACGGATAACATTGAAGCTTGACAATGTACCGGCAATTGAAGCTTTAAAAAAAGTATTGGAGCAAACTTCAACCGACATTGCAGTTTCGAGTGGGGGGCAAATTACCTTAGTTCCCGCGAAAGGGCCATCGAATATTGTTCAACCATTGATAAGTCAACAGCAGACAATCACCACGATCAAAGGGAAGGTTATTGACGAAATGACAGGTCATCCTTTAGTTGGCGCTAATGTTATGATCCTTGATTTTAAAGTTGGTGCAGCTGCCGATAAAGATGGTAATTATTCATTTACTATTCCGCAGAGATTTATGACAGCCCACGCTGGTCATGAAGAGGAAATCGTTTGTCAATTTATGGGTTTTCATTCTAAAACCAAAAAAATAACCTTATCACCCGGAACAATTACAACACATTTCGCTTTAGCAGTAGACGTTCTAGAATTGGATGCACTAATAGTTACTGGATTGGGAGGCACACAGGTAAAAGAGAAACTGGGCGTCTCAATTGACAAAGTAGAGTCGAGGGCAATTGTTGAAAGCGATCAGAGCAATGTCGTTGCTGCCTTGCGGGCAAAGTCTCCAAACGTAGAGGTAACTCAAAACACCGGCGATCCGGGCGGTTCGGCCTATATCAAGATCCGCGGCGCATCTACGATCAAAATGAATACACAGCCTCTGTTTGTCGTAGACGGTATTCCGATCAATAACTCAACAAGGGTCACAAACTTGACCTATGCGGGACCAAATGCCCCGAACCGTGCATCCGACCTGAACGTAGAGGATATCGCCTCGATTGAAATACTCAAAGGTGCTACCGCTTCGGCAATCTACGGTTCACGCGCCGCAAATGGTGTGATACTGATCACCACAAAAAGCGGACGCCCCGGTAAAGTGAAAATCGAGTATAAAACCTCATATTCCTGGGATAAAGTCAACAAAATGCCCCCTCTTCAGAGAAAATACGGTCAGGGACTTAATGGTATTGCCATTGATAACTCTTATTTTTCATGGGGCCCCAAATTAGATTCCTCAACTCCGACCTATGACCATGCATGGGAAATATTTGAGACCGGTCATAATTTTGATAATTACATCTCTATGTCCGGTGGAATTGACAGAACAACTTTTTTTATTTCTGCCGGACGTCTGGTCCAGGATGGAGTATTGAAGGGGCACTCCGATTATGACAAAACGACCTTCAGGATAAAAGCAACTCAGCTTATTTCTGAGAAATGGAAGATGACCGGAAGCGCGAGCTATATTAATACTGAAGCAAATTATGTCCCGATGGGTGAGGGTTATGGAAGTTTGAGTTTGCTTCACAACGCTTTAGTTACACCTCCTGACTTCAATAACCAGCCTTACCTCGACCCAGCATCCGGTTTGCACCGTACGTACCAGTATCAGAACCCGACGGAACTTCGTAGCACACTCCGTGGTAATGATAACCCTTTCTTTGTAATGAACGAAGGTGTAAATAATAGCGATGCAGGAAGACTGATTGCCAATCTTAATGTCGAATTTACTCCGTTAGATTGGTTGACGATATCCAATATCCTGGGATCGGACTTTACGAGCGATGACCGGTTAGATGTTACTCCGGTTGGAAGTACTTATCCCGACGGCAATATGATTCGTATCAATTTCTTAGAACATGAGATCGAGAATAATTTAGTCGCAACGGCACAGTTAGACAGATGGTTAACACAAGTGAACAAAAATATTACGGGAACATTTATGGGAGGTTATAACATCAACCGCCGCGAATTTTCAGTATTAAAAAGTAATGGCTCTGTTCTTTCTGTTCCAGATTGGTGGCAGCTTGACAATTGTCTTACTGTAACCGTTGATGAATATGAATCTTTAAGACACATCGAATCGTACTTTGGTCATTTAACGCTGGACCTGTACGACCAGCTCTACCTAACCGGCGCAATACGAAATGACGGCTCAAGTACATTTGGTGTAAGTAAGAGACGTCACTGGTACCCTAAAGGAAGCACCGCATGGGAGTTCACGAAATTTACGAAAATACCCCATCTGAACTTCGGTAAGCTCCGGTTCGCTTATGGTGTAGCGGGCACCGAGCCGGAACCATATGCGACGAGCTCCGGTTTCGAAAAAGGCAGTCTTAATGAATGGAGTGGATCATTATCATCCACGTATATGGGTTATGACGGTTATTTCGTCAGCCGCACTAGAGGGCAGGAAAATATTATGCCTGAGCGTACAGAAGAGTTTGAGATCGGCACTGAGTTATCCTTTTTAAATTCCCGCATTGGCCTCGAATATAACTATTACCAATCAGAAACAAAAGATATAATATTTCAACTTCCCTTGGCTCTCTCTACCGGCTACCAGTTTCAACTCCAGAATGCTGCAGCAATTAAAAACAAAGGTCATGAACTCAGTATTAACATTCAAGCAGTAAGAACCAAAAAAATAACCTGGGGTATCGACCTTTTATGGGCAACGAACGATAACATAGTTACCGATCTCGGCGGAGCCGAGCGACTCCACCTCTCGGGTTGGAGTATGCAGAGTGCCGTTGAAGGCGAGCCGGTCGGGGTCTTCTGGTATACCGATTATTACCGCTTTGGAAGAGGCTCAAAGGTTGGCGGCGTTGATATTGATAATGCCTATACCAGTTGGAAGACGGGAGATCTCTATATTGCTGAAGACGGATATCCTATGAAAGACTCTCAACACCACAAAATCGGTGATCCTAATCCCAATTGGACTGGAAGTATATATACCGATATTACCCTTTTCGGTAATCTGCGTCTTTCCGGCCTGATCGACATCAAACACGGAGGTGACATGTATAACGGCGACAAAAATGCCCTGACTTACGCCGGAGTTCATAAAGATACTGAAGTGGATCGGTATGTCGCGAATAAAGTATTTGAAGGTGCTGGTCCCGGCGCAGGAAAAAAAGTTGTTTTGAATGGTCCATACCGTTGGCAAGGTGGCGGTTGGTTTTTTCCTTTGTCAGAGTGGGTTGAACCCGCAGGTTTTGTAAAACTGCGTGAGATATCTATCGCTTATACATTTGATCACGATTTTATTAAAAAATTAGGTCTTAGCCACATTGACGTACGTTTCAGCGGACGGAATCTTAAAACCTGGACTGATTATACAGGGATTGATCCCGACGTGAATCACTGGGGCAATTCAAACATACGCGGTACGAATTACAGGGACAATCCGCAGACTAAATCGTACGTATTAACTCTGCGTTATCATTATTAAAACCGGAGGAAAAGACATGCATAAAAAATTATCTGTAATAATAGCGCTAATAGGATTTGCATCTATTTGCATCCCGGTTAGCTGTAGTGATTTTATCACCGGAGGTAAACTGGATAGGGATCCAAACAGAACAGTTGAACTAACAGAGATATTCCAGTCTTTTACTGCTATTCAGGCTGCGATGTTTGTACATTTTACCGGATTCCTTGCCCGATCGACATCTGGCTGGATGGAGCAGATGGGCACAGCGGATTACGCACTTGACGAACAGATGCATAGTCAGCAATGGAGGAATACATATACCGGCGGCGGACTGATCGATATACAGCTGGTTCGAAGGAAAGCCGATCTGGCAGAAAACCATCTGATGGCAGGAATTATAAAATTCTGGGAAGCTTATCTGATGGGTATGACAGCAAGTATCTGGGGCGATATTCCATACTCTGAAGCTAATAAACCTGATATTACAGAACCTAAATTGGATAAACAGGCAGATGTTTATGCCGCAATGCAAGCGCTTCTTGATGAAGCGATCGCAGACCTGAACAATCCCATCGCAGGTACATCAAGCCCGGGAGAAAATGATCCTAAGGGTAACGACTTTGTTTTTGGTGGTGATGCTGATAAATGGCTTGCAGCTGCACATACCCTTAAAGCACGGTTCTACATGCACTGGGCGGAAGTAGATGCTTCCAACTATGCAAAAGCTCTTACCGAAGCTCAGATGGGTATTTCCTCCCCAGCAAACAACCTCAAGACAACCCACACTGGCGCGTCGACCGAGAGCAGACTATGGTATAAATTCAGCAGGTCTAGCCTTATGGGTTATTATTGTGTTAACCTATTGGATACTCGCAATGATCCACGGTTGTCTATCTATTTCGCAGAAGCAATAGGACCTCATGCGGGACAGTACGTAGGATCTAAGCCGAATGAAGGAAATACTAACGCATCTAAATTGAGCGCTGAATATCTCGATGCTGCACATAGCACTGATCTCGTTACATGGGAAGAAACACAGTATATCATTGCCGAATGCCAGTATCAGGCAGAGAATGAAATCGAGGCAAGAGCGGTGATGAATGGAGCTCTGGCTGGTATAGAAGCAAGGTATAGCCTTGCTGACCAATCGCTGCCGAGATATGACGACACAGTTACCGGATCTGCCTTACTCAAGGCGATAATGATAGAAAAATATATCGCCATGTTCTTAAATATTGAAGTTTGGAACGACTGGAAACGGACAAACATCCCGGACGACCTTTTAGCACCGGTAATGTTAAACGTATCGATTCCAAGACGACTCTATTATTCTATCGACGAAAGAAACGCCAACTCCAACATTCCCGCTACTGCTAACCAGCCTCTGCGGAATGACAACGATCCTAATTAGTACAGTTAACAGACACAAATATTACAACAAACCCTGCTCCACTTCTTTCACGGAACAGGGTTTGTAACAAGGTTAAGGTAGGTGCTTAGGAGGTGCTATGAAAACGAGGAAAAGTCTTTTTGAATTCTTTTTGTTGTTCTGTTTTTTTTTCTGCATGAGTTATCCTTGTATTGCGCAAGACTATGACATTCTTATCAAGAATGCGAGGGTATTTGACGGTTCAAACAAACCTGAGTTTCGGTCGGATGTGGCTATTAAAGACGACATAATTGTTAAAGTTGCGAAATCGATTATAGGAAACGCGAAAAAAACAATTGATGCTGGGGGGCTTCACATCAGTCCCGGTTTTATCGACATGCATACTCATGCGGATATAGGAATGCGTCACCTGGAGAACAGGCCATGTCTGAATTTCCTAAAACAGGGTGTTACCACGATTGTTGCGGGACAGTGTGGCAGCAGCGCCTGGCCAATCTTCGAGAATGCAGAAAACCAGATTAAACGATGGACGGACGAGGGGATTGGCCCCAATGTAGCTCTTCTTGTGGGTCATGGCCAGGTGAGGGAAATTGTGATGGGAAGAGAGGAAGATCGGGAGCCTAGCTCTGAGGAATTAGAAAAGATGAAAACCCTTGTTAAAGAGGCTATGCAACAGGGTGCGTACGGCATCTCTACCGGTTTGGAATATACACCCGGCTTTTACGGTAAGACTGAGGAAGTTATTGAATTGGTCAAGGTTGTCGCTCCTTATAACGGAGTTTATCATTCTCATGTGCGATATGAAAGCCACGCCATAGATGATAAACTCAAACTTATTGAAGCTATCGAGGAAGCCGTCAAAATTGCCGAACAGACTGGTGTTCCTACCAATATTTCTCATTTAAAGGTCTCGGGAAAGCGGAATTGGGGATTAGCCAGGGAATTGTGTGCTGTTATAGAGGAGGCACGGGATAATAATGTGAAGATTACGGCAGACCAGTATCCATTTCGTTTTGGAGGCGGTCATCCCTACTTTCCACTTATCCCGAGGTCTGCATGGATAGGGAAAGAAAATAACGGCGGATTATCTTCTTCCGATATCGAGGAAATTTTCGACCACCTCAGAGATTCCAAATTAATCGATTTATATAAAAAAACACATACTCGAAATATCCCTATCACAGAGCAACATGAACAATATCTGAACAATCTTCCTCGAAAAAGACTTGTTCAATTGGTCAGCCAGAGCGTGGTCAATCTGTCAAACCTTCAAGGATCGGTAAATGCGCGGGAGAGAATGTTGTTTTTAAAGCGTATGGAAAACTCTGAAGAAGCAGAGAATATACGCAAGAAGGTTGTCGAATATATCAACGAATCCGCTGCCAGTGGCAACGCAGGTCCAGAAAACTGTTATATCACACATTGTTCCGATAAAAATTTGGAAGGTAAAACATTAAAGGAGATAGCTGAGATCAAAGGAAAATCCATAGCAGATGCTGCCATTGAACTGGATCTTATGGGTGCACGGGGTACCAACAAGCAATATGGCGAGGACGATATCGAGTATATTATGAAAAAGAACTATGTTGCCACTGGCAGCGATGGAATTGCTCCTTTTTATGGGATTGGCCTTACGCATATACGGTCGTATTCTACGTTTCTGCAAAAGATTAAAAAGTACGCCATGGAAAGAAAAACGGTTTCAATTCCCCATGTAATCCGTTCTCAGACTTCTCTTCCGGCCCAGATCATGAATTTTGATGATAGAGGCTGGATACGTGAAGGATACAAAGCTGATATCGTTGTCTTAGACCTGAAGAACATTGATAACAGGGCTTCAATATCTAATCCGCATCAATACTGTACTGGTGTCGAGTATCTGCTTGTCAATGGTACATTAATACTGGATAAAGGTGAATGGACTGGGGCACTTCCGGGAAGAGTCCTCAAGCCGAAAAAACCGTAAAAAATACGATTGTTATGATTTGATATAACGGAATACACTATCTCATAAAATAGGGAGTTCAAATGCCAAAGCCATTAAGATCACTTTTTGCTCTTCTTTTGCTGCTAATTTTCGCCACATGTACAAATACACCCGAACAGTTGTCTGTAAAAACAACGGAATTAAACAAGCTGTTTGCCGCGCTCGAAAAGGATGAAGCCTTCAATGGTGTGGTTCTCGTTGCCGATAAAGGCAAGGTTATATTTAAAAAGGCTATAGGATTCGATAATTTCGAGAAAGCTGAACGTCTGACTCTGCAGTCGGCATTTGATATCGCATCCATATCCAAAACTATTACAGCAGTCGCGGCTCATATGCTTGTGGAACGGGGGATGCTCAGCCTTGATGACCCTATTTCTAAGTTCTTCCCAAAACTTCCTTACGACACAGTGACTATTCGGGGGCTTTTGAGCCACACATCGGGGCTTTTTGATGTGTATGGAGATACCGAGCTCAGAAAGCGTTTTTACGCATTCTATAATAAGACAGAACCAGCATATACCAATAAAGACTATCTGGCATTCTTGGAGAAGTATAAACCGCCTCTCATCGGCAATCCCGGAGAAAAATACAAATACAGCAATACCGGCTTTGTGTTGTTGGGTCTGGTTGTTGAGAAAGTTTCCGGGCAAGAATTTGACGAATTCCTTAAACAGAACATCTTCGAGCCGGCAGGGATGGACCATGCCGTTGTTTTCAGCAAACTGAAAGACGAAAAGGTGCTTGGCATGGCCGGTGGCTATCGCTATGATCCCGATAAAGGTATAATGCTGGATCCCGATCCTAATGCTCCTCCGAGGATGCACGGCTTAACGTATGGTGACGACGATATTGCGTGTACAGCCGGCGATTTATTGGCTTTCGACCAGGCTTTACATGCCGGTAAACTGCTGAAAATAGAAACTGTGGAAAAGGTTCTGACTCCTCAAACGCTGAACGATGAAACCATATCGGGTTATGCCCTTGGATTTCGTGTAGAGGATAAAAACGGTATCCGATACGTGTCTCACGGAGGGGGTACCTCAGGATTCTCGTCATACTGCAAATTCAGCAGACCGGAAAACGACAATACCGTGATCCTCTTCACTAATGTCACGTCTGACACATTCAGCGCGATACCAGACGCAATAAATAAAATCATGCTTGGGCTGCAGTATGAGATTCCATCAAAAATGGATCATCAGCATCCTCACGAGCATTAATGAAATCATGCTTGGATTGGCGCGGTATGAGATGCAATTGGCCTTCTTAGTGGCAACCGGAATGGCGGGTTCAAGACTCTGGTCACCACCACTACGAACTGCTTTTAGCATACCTTTGAGGCAAAAGAAACATAGCTGCGATATACTGACATAGATATTCCTTTTAATTTTATGGAAATTTAATCATATATTTTTTTATTCAAAATAGCACTGACTTTTAAATCATGGTTTGTATTTTTAATACGATTTAACATGATATCATAAGAAATAAAGCCCTATCGTCAATTTATTGAAGAAAAGTATATTCAGCCGTCACATTTTTATAAAATCGGCATTCAATCAGTCGCAAATGTGTCTGCACTAGAAGCAATGCGCGGGAAAAGGTAATTTAAATGAACTTATTTTTTAGCTAACTAATAAAACAGCGAATTCAAACCGTAAATCCGTACAATTTTGTATAAATTACATGGAGATTATCATGAAAAAAGCTTTGATCGCAACTTTTTTACTACTTTTAGCCTGCTCTCCAGCTTTTGGACAAAATCTAAAAGTATTCATTTCGGTAGACATGGAGGGAATCACCGGTATTGTACACTGGGAGGAAGTAAACAGGTCTGGGAAAGATTATGACTATTTCAGGAAGATTATGACAAATGAAGCAAACGCGGCTGTCGAAGGCGCAATTGCTGCAGGAGCAACAGAGATCATTGTGCGTGACTCTCACGGTTCTGCGCGCAATATCTTGCCTGATATGTTAAACCGAGAAGCGAAACTACTACGCGACTGGTCTGGCGGACCAAAAGACATGATGAGGGGTATCGATGAAACATTTGACGCTGTGATCTTTATCGGCTACCATGCAAAGGCAGGAACACCGGACGCACTGCTTGAACATACAATGGGCTTAAGCCAAATGGATTTTTCTATTAACGGTGTTTCTCTGCCGGAAGCTGGACTCAACGCGTTGATAGCAGGTAATTATAACGTACCGGTTGTGTTCTTAGCTGGTGACCAGGCTACCTGTGCACAATCGAAAGGACTTTTCGGTGAGATCGAAACGGTTGCGGTCAAACAGGGTATCGGCGGTGCGGCGTTGAACTTGCACCCGGAGGTAGCCAGGGAGAAAATTCGCTTGGGAGTGGAAAAAGCACTCCGAAACTTGAAAAAGTATAAACCGTATAAATTGAATCCGCCATATACGATGATTCTTTTGATAAATGATGAAAGAATAGTCTATGCCGGACAATTCTATTCCGGTGTAAAAAGAACAGGGGATTGGGAGCTTACTTTTAAGAGCAATGATATTATGGAAGTAATAAAAGCTTTCGGCGAAATTTTTAAATAATTATTAGAATAAGCTCAGATTTTATTAGATGAAAACTTTTTATTAAACTTTGTAATGCAAAATATATCTTCGAAAATGTTCATACTATTGGGGTCATATCGCTTATCACGAAACCCGTTAAGATTACTTTTTGTTCTACTGTTGCTGCTGATGTTCGCCGCATGTACAAATACACCAGAACAATTGTCCGTAAAAACCACGGAATTAAACAAGCTGTTTGCCCCGCTCGAAAAGGATGAAGCCTTCAATGGTGTGGTTCTCGTAGCCGATAAAGGCAAGGTTATATTTAAAAAGGCTATAGGTTTCAGCAGTTTCGAGAAAGCTGAACGTCTGACACATCAGTCAGCATTTCGTATCGCATCCATATCCAAGACTATTACAGCAGTCGCGGTTCACATACTTGTGGAACGGGGGATGCTCAGCCTTGATAACCCTATTACCCAGTTCTTCCCAAAACTTCCTTACAACACTGTGACTATTCGGGGGCTTTTGAGCCACACATCTGGGCTTTTTGGAGTGTATGGCGATACCGAACTCAGGGAACAATTTTTTGCCTTCTATAACAAAACTGAACCAGGTTATACCAATAAAGACTATCTGGCATTCTTGGAGAAGTATAAACCGCCTCTCATCGGCAATCCCGGAGAAAAATATAAATACAGCAATACCGGCTATGTGCTGTTGAGTCTGGTTGTCGAGAAAGTTTCCGGGCAAGAATTTGACGAATTCCTTAAACAGAACATCTTCGAACCGGCAGGGATGGACCATGCCGTTGTTTTCAGCAAACTGAAAGACAAAAGGGTGCCTGGCATGGCCGGTGGCTATCGCTATGATCCCGATAAAGGTATAATACCGGATCCCGATCCAAATGCTCCTCCGAGGATTCACGGATCGACGTATGGTTGCGACGCTATTGTGTGTACAGCCGGCGATTTATTGGCTTTCGATCAGGCTTTACATGCCGGTAAACTGCTGAAATTAGAAACTGTGGACAAGGTTCTGACTCCTCAAACCTTGAACGATGGAACGGTATCGGGTTATGTCCTTGGATTTCGGGTAGAGGATAAAAACGGTATTCGATACGTGTCGCACGGGGGGGGAACCTCAGGATTCTCGTCATACTGCAAATTTAGCAGACCGGAAAACGACAACACTGTGATCCTATTCACTAATGTCACGTCTGAAGGAAGCACATTCAGGGCAATACACGAAGCCATTAATAAAATCATGCTTGGGCTGCAGTATGAGATGTAATTGTGTTTCTCAGTGGCAGCGCGAATGGCGGGTACGAGGCTCTGGTCCCCGCGCGCTGCCTAAATTTTTGCAATTACAATAGCAAAAGAACAGCTACAGAGCTGGAGTGTCTAAAATGGAATGATACTTGGAAAAAAAATTTTCGTTGAATTGAAACCATACGATTATCCTTAACTGGACAAAGTGGAAATTTGAGGATTAATATCGAAAATTTACATTCCAAAATATAAGAGTTGTACTCATATAAGTTTATCTTCCTACAAATGCTTTCCAGCAAGCAAGTCGAAACAAAACCGTCAAAACAGTGAAGGTGGTTATTTCTAAAACCGACAGAGAATTAATTATGGGAAATAAGGCGGATGATATTGTCCATATTTCGAGAAACCGATCTGAAGCTTAACCTGAGATTTAAATAGAGTAAGCTGTTTTGAAGATGCAAAAAAGACAAAAACTATTAAACTTATCTGGGAATACTGGCTGTTCCTGGTATAATTGATAGAGTTCAATAAACTGTGTTTAAAAAACAGCTGACAATTCATAGTCAAATGTTCGATTAAAACAAAACCGGGAGGTTACGATGTTTCTGAGACCAATTGTTATTATATTGCTGACTATTTTAACCGGCTTATGGTCATCTTGTTCTAATGTATTACTGACGGAAAAAGAAATTATCACACGTGCAAAAGATATTCATTACCGGATATTGACCTTAGACACGCACATCGATATAGTTTTCAATTACGCAACTCCTGAAGCTGATCCTGGCAAACGTAAAGGGCTACAGGTCACCCTGCCGAAAATGGTCGAAGGAGGACTTGATGCAGGATTCTTTATTGTCTATGTAGCTCAGACAAAACGAACCCCGCCATTATATGAAGCTGCCCAAGATTCTGCAATGAAAAATTTCAATGCTATTCACCGAATAGCAGAAGAAATGTACCCCGATATTATCGAAATAGCATATACAGCGGACGATGTTGAACGTATCGCCGAAACCGAAAAACGTGTTGCTGTGATCGGAATTGAAAACGGATTTGTTATAGGTAAGGACATCTCCTTAATAAAAAAATACTACGAAAAAGGTGGCCGTTATATTACGCTTTCGCATTATGGCCATAACGACATCTGTGATTCTTCCAATCCAAATCCCGACTTAGGCGATGACGAATCGGAGCACAATGGCGTAAGCGAGTTCGGCAGACAGGTAATTGCCGAAATGAACCGGCTGGGTATCATGGTTGACGTTTCACATACCTCCAAAAAATCAATGCTGGATGCAATAAAACTCTCAAAAGCGCCCATCATAGGATCACATTCTGGCTGCAAAGTGCTGTGCGACCATCCCCGGAACATGGATGACGAACAACTCGTTGCACTCAAGGAAAACGGCGGCGTCATACAGATCGTTGCGGTTAATTTTTTTGTAAAAAAAGTTTCGTCAGAGCGAGACCAGGCGCTGGTGGACCTCAGAAAAGAGTTTGATTTTCCGGAGGAATCTCGGGCGGTTTACCGTATGTTGGATGAAATGATCGAAGAAAAACGTGCTGAGTACGATGTAAAAGAAAAAGAGATCGACGAACGATTCCCACCGGTAAACATCAAAGATTTTGTCGATCACATCGACCATGTGGTCAAATTGATTGGGATCGACTATGTGGGAATCGGCTCCGATTTTGACGGAGGAGGCGGAGTCAAAGGCTGGCGCGACGCCTCCGAATCGTTAAACGTAACAATAGAACTTGTCAGAAGGGGTTATACTGAAGAAGAAATAGCTAAGGTGTGGGGGCAGAACCTGCTCCGCGTCTGGCGCGCAGTAGAACGAACTGCGCACGAACTTCAATCCAGCGCCGGCAACTAATTGGTTCCCATCATTTCAATGATATCGGCAGGAAAAACTGGGCTATCCAAGAGAGAGCGTGTAGGGGGGATAAATTACATTGATAAGATATGCTTGAAAAACTTCCTGAAAATCAAAACTGTATGGTTTTCTATGTGGTTTTAAAACTGTCACTAAAAATGTCACCATTTTAGGAAACAGGCACACAATGACACACAACCGCACATATCCGCATAGTTGGCAAATTCGTGGTTTTGTTTAACTTCTTAAAATAAAATGAGTTACAAAAAATAGCGACGAACTTTCGATTCCCGCTGTCTCCACAAACATGTATGAATACAATAAGTTACGTTAAGATTTTTAAGTGAATTTTGTAGAATTTTATTGTATCTTAATCACTCTTCAAACTCTTCCTACATAGTGTTAAATTGAATGAACTTTTTTTAGACCAATTGATAATTCCGGAACCAAGTCCCCAATAATTCCGGTATAAAACACCCGTAGGATTGATAAAGTCCATCCGTCAAGCTGCCTCCCGATAATATTCATAATTTAATCCAAAAAATATCGGTCTAGATTTAATTCCGCCAGAATTTCTAGTAGTATATCCTTTTGGAATTTTCTGCTCAATACCTTGGTGCGGTCTTTTTGAATTATAATACTCAACATATTCCTTCAATATTGTATATAACTGATTCTGACTGAATAGAATAAAATGATCCAGTATCTCCCTCCTGACGGATCCAATAAACCTTTCAGCGCTTGAATTCATGTTGGGTGCTTTTACAGATATCTTAATACCATTTATTCCATAATCATCATAATTTAACCAAAATTTTCCTGTCCGGTCATGAATTAAATAGACACGGGTTCGAATCCTCCCGGGCGTGCTTTGTAAAAACAATAGGTTGAGCCAGATTTATTCGAGCCTTTTTTATAAGAGGAGGATTTATTGAAAATTCCCGCTCACCATTTCACTATCTCAAACAGGTTACTAAAATCATCCGTCCAGATGATGGGCTTGAGTTCATGGTGCCACTCATCCTGAAAACTGCGAACATGTTGATCGTTGATAAAGGCTTGATTACTGGTAATAAGCACCCAATCGCTACTGTCATAGCGATCGTCATCACTATCGTCTTCAATGTACATCACTTTTTTGTTTGCGTGGATGGCCATTTGACGTACCACATCCGAAAGGTCGACATGGAAGTTGCTAATATGCAGTGCAAGAACACCGTTTTCTTTTAAATGTTGCCAATATAAATCAGATGCTTCTTTAGTAAGTAGATGAATGGGTATCGCCTCACCACTGAATGCATCGACAATAATGACATCGTATTGCAGTGAACCACTTGTTTCTAGTTCACGCTGCATAGTACGACGACCATCACCAATAACCACTTCTATTTCAGCTTTGCTGTTGTCAAGGTAGCCAAAATACTCCCTGGCCGCAGATTCTATGTCCGAATTAATTTCATAAAAACGAAAAAAATCCCTGGGCCTTCCATAAGCTGCAATAGTGCCAACACCCAAACCTATCGCACCAACTTTTATGGCGTTCTTTTCAGCCTCCTTATTCTTCCTGGAAGGGAAACGATTGAGTGCAAGTCCGACACCAGAGCGAGGACCAAAATACGATGTTGGTCGATGCAGCTCTGATTTGTGCAGCCACTGTTCCCCGTGACTGATTCGACCATGATACAGAGAACGGAAATGTCGGCGTGTCCCTTTATCATTTTCATAAACATGTAGTACGCCAAAGAAACTGCGTGTGTTGAAAATCGAGGTGTCTCGCTGCTCTGAAATATGTATTTGTAAAAACCAGATCAGTAGCCAAACACCAACACTTCCAACAGTAATGACCATACTTCGCTGTAAAAAGTTTAGTGCATCATGATCGAGAGCAACAAGCAAAATGGCTAGTAAACACACAAAAACCAAGCTGCCATGCAGCTCCCAAAATCCATCAAACAATAGTGGCGCAATCAGGTTGACAAATACGCCTCCAAGTGCACCACCAAGAGCGACATAAACATAGAACATGGTTAAATCGCCTGCAGTGGGCCGCCTACGCACCATCTCTCCGTGACAGACCATACAACAACCAAACATTGCAGCACAATAAATCATTATTTGATAGGCGAGGGATAATTCTGTATCCGCATAATCCCGGCCCAGTAAATACACCAATACACCAACGCTAAGTGCTAAAAACGGGAACCAAATCTTCCGTTGATACCAGGCATCACGCTCGAAGCAAATGACGAATGTGATCAGATATAAGCTCAGGGGGACTACCCAGAGAAATGGAATGACGGCCACATCCTGGCACATTTGATTTGTGACCGCAAGCAACACAACTGAGCCACATGCAGCCAGCAGCAGCCAGCTAACCCGATCGAACCAGCTTGGTGCTTTTACCGGTGTGGAATGTTTGGATGTCTTGGTTCGAGTTTTTACCGCTACTGCGGGTTGCTTTGGATCTTGATGTAACTTCTGCGCTAGAACTGGCCACGCGCACCAGAGCGTCACGCCCAGAAAGGCAGGATATGCACAAGACCAGGTCCAGGTTTGAGTTGACAACGTGAGAGCAGGCTCTACCAAAAACGGGTAGCTCAACAAAGCCAGTAGTGAGCCAACATTTGAAAGTGCGTATAAACGAAACGGCGATTTGCCGGGATGTGCATTTGCAAACCAATGCTGCAATAACGGTGCGGAAGCCGACAATAGAATGAAGGGAAAACTCACAGAAACAGCTAATACTTTAAGAATTTCGAGCGTTTGCGGCAAGCTTTGAGGGGATTCTGGCAGCTCGGGTGTTATCGGAAGCAAAAACAGTGAAAGAACCAGTAAGCAACCATGAACAATCACCTGGTGTTGTAATTGGAGGCGTTTGGCGAGCATATGTGCATAGAGGTAACCCGCCAATAGCCCTAGCTGGAAGAAGAGCATACAGGTCGTCCATACACTTGGGGTGCCGCCATACCAGGGCAAAATGAAGCGAGCGATAACGGGTTGTATTTGAAAAACCAAAAATGCGCTTGTGAAAATGGCGACGGCGAATGGGAGCATGTAAATTTTCCTAAAAAATTATTCTGTCGTTCCGGATAACATTAAATTTGTAAACTGTACAGAAGCGGACTAACTATTGTTTGCCCAAAGTTAAAAACATTATTTTCTAATGTCAAGAAAAAGTGGGCACCACGGAGATTTACGCTCATCTGGCGCCACAAACCTTTCAACTGTTGTGAGGTTATTGGATGGGGGAGAAATGAGATTGGGAATTGATCTAAAGTAATAGTTAGTTCTGTTGATAAAGAGTAAGATTTGAAAAATAAATTAACAAGGAATTTACCCGGAGATTTGTTTAAAGTGACTTTCCTATTTGGTGCACTATTTCAAAATGGAAACAATTAATCCTAAGCTATTGTAATATCATAGGATGTGGGATTGAAAAATAAAAATAATCTGATTGTTTTCCAAGATGAAACAATTTTACAGCTTACCCTCTGTCAAATGCCGGGGTGTAAAACTAATAATTTTTTGAGGGAGATCATATAACCCGTAAACAATATGGATGAAGATGTCGATAAAAATGTAAAAATTTGGATTTTGGCATGATAGTTGAAATAAAAAGACCAAACACATAATTGGCACTAACTGATTAACGAAAAGCATAACACAAGGGGAAGAAAGGTTCACAAAAATGAAAAATCAATATGGTTTCACATTAATCGAATTAATAACCGCAATTGTGATTATCGGTATCTTATCCGCTGTTGCAGTACCGAAATTTGTCGATTTATCCAGTCAGGCAAAAGCAGCGAAATGTGAAGCAAATCGAGCGGCCTTAGAAACTGCTGCTGCTATGGCGTATGCGTTAAATGCGGTTGCCGGAGCTCCTGGATATCCTGATAATATAGGCGAATTGGAAGCCTATATGACAAGCGGTTATACTGAGGCATGTACGATAACCGGTACGCTTACTTATACTGCAGCCGATGGATCAGTGGGCTGTGCTGAACACGAAGGTACGAGAGACGGGGGGGGGGGAAAAAAGCACTAAAAAAAAGGATCTTGATTGCTCCTCTTTTTGGGTGAGCTTTTCCCGCCCTAATATAAACAATTATTACGCATTGATTAAATCTGTTACAATTTCTTTTAGCTGACGGATTTTATCCTCTTCAATATATTCTTGATTATATTTTACAAGGAGTAAATCAAAGTAAATGCATTGGAATTGAGCACCCATTTTGATTGCTGATCTAATCTCAAAAAATCATTAAAATCTCACACTCTTCTATCGAAAAAATGTTGCCAAAATGTTACCACTTTTTTGAAGTTTTTTGTAAAAAAAGAGGTTCATTTTGGATTAACAGGTTAGGTTGCTGTCTAAAAAAGAATTCTTTTTTGTGATCACGTTACCCATAAGCCCGTCAATATAACCGATCTCTCGTAGTTGAGAAAATCCACGTGAAAATTTCCAACTTTTTTGTTCACATTCATTTAGATGAGCGTAATTACTTTTCACTTGACTTTGCTACATTAGTTGATTAAAATAATACAAATATCCCAATTGATTATCCGATTTATATGAATACAGGGCCAGGTATAAATAATTATCTAAGGCAAATGCCGTTGCTTAATTTATAATTTATTAAGGATTGATTATGATCGGCAAAACCATTTCCCATTATAAGATTTTAGAGAAACTCGGCGAAGGTGGGATGGGCATCGTCTATAAAGCCGAGGATAAAAAACTTAAACGCACAGTAGTTCTCAAATTTCTCACTCTTGAACTAACAAAAGATCCAAAATCGAAAGAACGATTCGAGCGGGAAGCCCAGGCAGCAGCAGCTCTAAACCATCCCAATCTCATTACTGTATATGAAATAGGCGAATTTGAAGATCCCGCTGCGCCAGCGAGGCAGACCTTCATTGTTATGGAGTATGTTAAGGGTAACTCTATACGCTATGAACTTGAAAAGGGCACAATAGCTGTTGATCGCGTTGTAAGTATCACAACACAGATATGCCAGGGTCTCTACGAAGCTCATAAGGTAGGCATTGTACACAGAGATATAAAACCGGAAAACATTCTTATTGATAAAACCGGCGGAGTAAAGATCCTTGACTTTGGTCTTGCTAAAGTGCAAGATGCCACCAGGTTGACAAAAGGTGAGACGATACTGGGAACCCTTGAATACATGTCGCCTGAGCAATTGATGGGTCAGGAGTTAGATGCCAAAAGCGACATCTGGTCTTTAGGAATTGTCCTTTATGAAATGCTTACCGGTCAATTGCCTTTCACAGGTGAATATCGGCAGGCTCTCATATATTCGATATTGAATGAAGAACCGGTACCGGTTCTTTCATTAAGAAAAAATATACCTGAAAAGTTCGATCGGATAATCTTCAATTCTTTGGAAAAGAAGTCTGACGCCCGTTATCAGAATATTGAGGATATGTTGCTGGATTTAAACTCAATTGACCGGATAAACCAAAAATCCACAAAAGCGAGGAAATCTATTCCCCCACAAGAAAATGTCTCAAAAAGAATTGGTAATTATAAATTGTTGGAGACCATTGGCGAGGGGGGTATGGGAATAGTACACATGGCAGAACAGAGTGAACCGGTCAAGCGGCGAGTCGCACTTAAGATCATCAAGCTGGGAATGGACACCAAACAGGTGGTGGCCCGTTTCGAGGTCGAACGCCAGGCTCTTGCGGTGATGAACCATCCCAACATCGCCAGTGTTTACGATGCCGGAACCACTGAGAACGGTCGGCCATATTTTGTGATGGAACTGGTTAGGGGGGTGCCGATTACTGATTATTGCGACCGGCATAAACTGACGACGAGGGAGCGTCTTGAACTTTTCATCCCGGTATGTCAGGCCGTTCAACATGCTCACCAGAAGGGGATTATCCACCGTGATCTAAAACCTTCCAATGTCCTGGTGGGAGTCGGGGAGTCTGGTCCTTTTCCTAAGATAATTGACTTTGGTATAGCCAAGGCGATCGAACATCGTTTAACCGAGCTGACGGTTTTCACAGAACAAGGTCAGCTCATAGGTACACCGGAGTACATGAGTCCGGAGCAGGCAGAGATGTCGGGGCTGGATGTGGATACACGTACTGATATCTATTCACTGGGAGTGATGCTTTATGAGTTGTTGGTGGGAGTGTTGCCGTTTGATCCGGAGACTTTTCGTTCAGCCGGATACGGTGAGATTCAGCGAATAATTCGTGAAACCGATCCACCAAAAGCAAGTACTCGTCTCAGTGGGCTGGGTGATATCCAAA
>SDBT01004167.1_pt1 | contig 24645 bp, 19 predicted proteins | sample 2277101 | NCBI WGS metagenome assembly SDBT01 (sample SAMN10404973, study PRJNA504765) | marine sediment metagenome | isolation source: marine sediment core GS10_PC15, 103 cmbsf | place: Arctic Ocean: Southern Knipovich Ridge | collected 2010 | reverse complement strand
AGCCGTCTACGTCCGCGCCGCGGTCCACAAGCTGGCGATCAACGCGATCACCCGCGATCGCTTCTCCGCCGAGATCATCGTGGACGGCCGGGTACACCAGTTCGATTCACTCTCCGACCTCGTAGAACAGGTAGATGAGCACCGCCTCCTGTGGTCTGATGTCCAGGCTGGGATTGTTCTCCACAACTTGATATGTCGAATAGAATATTTTTCCGCAGTCGTAGGGATAGGTGATGGTCAGTGGATGACTATTGTTGTTCGCCACATCCGTGACCCAGTTAGTGGTGACCACGGGCCCACCGATGGTGCCGTCGGCGAGCACACCGTGGCCGTCGTAAGCGGTGTCGTTGAGACTGTCAATCAGGATCCAGCCGCCATCGAACGGATAGTGGTCGAGGTTTTGTGACGGCTGTACTACGGCGAGCCAGGCGCGCATCTCCGGGTCGTTGATTGTCCCGAAGCTGTTCCACAAACCGATGTCGCCCGGGTTGTACACGGTGTCGCTGCCATTGAACTCAATCACGTTCGGGAAAGGCTGCTCCACCCACTGGCCCGCCCAGCAGGATCCGTAGATCTTGCCGCCGGAGGACACATAGGTCGTAAGCATGGGAATGTTGGGCCCGGCACTCAGAGTGTTGCAGATGCATGGGAAAAAGATCATGTGATATTGGTTGATCCAGTCTTGCCCTTGCGAAAACAGTGAAGATGACTGTCCAATCGCAGACGGGTAGGATTCGTCGTCATTGTACATGTGGAAGTTCTCGGTGCCGGACACGACCTCTCCCGCGGGGCTGAGATCGGCCAGGCCCATCTTGGACAGCATGTCCTCAGGGCGGTCGTACCAGTTGAGGAGCACCGCGTAGTTGGGGATCTGGTCCAGCCCGTCGCCTGTGTTCGCTCCGGGAAGGGTCGTCTTATCGACGGGGATGTCGTTGACAACGTCCTGGGACACGGTTATGGCTCGCTGCCGCTGGAAGAAGCCCTTTCGCGTGACCAGGTTGCGGTCTCCCGCCGGCACCTGATCGATGGACCAGGTTCCGTCCGCGTTGGAGAGAGTCCATTTCTTGGTGGTCATATCGTCGCACGTGTAGCAGTAGACGTTATCGGGGATGTCGGCCCCGTCCCCGTTGGTCACGTACACGAGGGCGCCGGAGATGGGGAAGCCCGTCGCCGACCTCACCGTGCCGATCAGATCTCCGACATAGCCGAGATCTGTGTCGCCGTCGGTGTCGGAATCGCCGTCGCTGTCGGTGTCGCCGTCGGAATCGCCGTCGGAATCGCTGTCCGAACCGGATGTGAGCCCGCTATTCGCTCCCTCGCAACCCGAGGCGATCGCCCACATTGATGCGAGAAAAACCAGTATTGATGCACGGATAAACATTTTCTCCTCCACGCGCCTTGCGGCCAGCAAAAACGGAAAACCGAGTAATCCTTAGTCCACTTATTTGTTCCTATTTATATTAGTGCATATTACACAACCATATTAATAAAAAAATTGAAATTGTTTAAATTATCTCGATAACGGCCGCTCCCCGGGTTGCGTCATGAAGGGCGCTCGTGAGATCCGCAACGAAGCGCTCGTCCACCTCCACTTCCAGGATGACTCCGGACTCGGTGTACTCCTCCTTGAGCTTGACGGCGCCGAAGCGATCGAGCACCGGGTACACGGCTCCGATGGAGTCGAACGGGATCTCCACCGTCACCATGGCCTTCGGGAGGATCTCCACTCGTCGGGCGGCGCGCAGACATTGTGCCGCGGTCCCGCCATAAGCCCGGGCCAGGCCGCCTGCGCCGAGCTTGATGCCGCCGAAGTAGCGGATCACCACTACCATCACGTGATCCAACCCCTGGCCATCGATGGCGGACAGGATCGGCCGGCCGGCGGTTCCGCTCGGCTCGCCGTCATCCGAAGAACGGTACAGATCCCCGATTCTGTACGCCCAGCAGTTGTGGGTTGCCTCCGGATCCTTGACCGATTCCAGCCACTCGAGGGCCTCCATCGGGCACTCCGCCCTCGTCGCGATGGCGATAAATCTGCTCTTCTTGATGTCCTGCTCGTGAGAATGCCGGGCGACAAGGGTCAGCACCGGATCATGCCTTTCCCTGAAGCTGCTCGGAGTAGAACCTGGCGAACGCCTTGAGATATGTCCATGCGGCGATCAGGCTTATGGTGATACCGGTGATCATGGAGGCCCGGGAGACCCAAATGAGCACCCGACCGGGGGAAATGCCGTACAGGGTCCAGGACTCCGGCAACACGCCGGGCATGACGAGGATCGCGCCGAGAAACATAAGGAAGAACGCGTACTGGAGCAGGCTCGACTTGGCCCTGCCCAGATTGGACGACGGCAGCTTGCCCCCCTGGCTGTGGACGTAGCTCCTTATCACCGTGACAGTGAACTCCCTGGAGAGATAGATAATGAGCCACCCCATCCAGAACTCGCCGATCATCACCGCGATCAGGAGGGCACAGGACTCGAATACGAGATCGCCGAGCTGATCGATGAGCGAGCCGAGCTTTGTTATCTGGTTGAGCTTGCGGGCGACAATCCCGTCGAACAGGTCGGTCACCCCGGCCACGACGCCGATGACCAGGGCGGTCACGTGCATGTCCAAGGCGAACCAGAAGAACGCCAGGGACGGAGCCGCGACGATCCTGAACAGGGACATCATGTTGGGAACGGTCGCAAGGTCTTTCGAGAAGCTTTTCAATTGTCTACTCCAGGCATTTCTGCGGCTTGTCCCCGCCGTTGTCCGAAGCCTCCTGCGGCTCCTCGCAATCAGGCTCGTCCAGGAGGGGACCGTGGATCAGATCGGCCACGTACGCCCCCACCATCATCCTGACGGTCATCATGTGGGCCCCGGAAGCGGTCAGAGCGTCGTTCGGAAAGTAGTCCGCCGCGTCGGTGCCGGCTCGCCGCACCGGATAGGCGAATGTTCCGCCGATCTCGCAAACGGCCTTTCGAAGCCAGTTGCTGCAGAGTGGAACCCGATGGTCCTGGCAATTGTCCAGGGTAACCATGCCCACATCCCGGTACGGGCGATTGGGAAGGGCGCCCTCCTCGAAAACCTGCACGTCACAGTCCTCGCCCCTCGGAATCAACGGCGGGCCGATGCGGGAGATGCTCACAGGAGAGCATGACCACGAGATGACAGCCGCCGCCGCAAAGATGATGCACCTCATTTTCCGGTCTCCGCGGATTTCTTCTCGAGCATCTTCTTTTTGCGCGCTCGAAGGGTCTTGCGAAGCATGGCCGCAAGTCCTTCCTTGTTCACCTGCTTCGCCCGGGCGATGGCCAGCGCATCCGGGGGGACATCCCGGGTCACGGTGGAGCCTGAGGCGACGTAGGCTCCCTCTCCCACCGTCACCGGCGCCACCAGCTGGCTGTCGGAACCGATGAACACGCCGTCGCACAGAACGGTCTTGTGCTTTGTGAATCCGTCGTAGTTGCAGAAAATCGTACCGGCGCCCACATTGACTCCCTTGCCTATTTCTCCGTCCCCAAGGTAGGCGAGATGGTTGGCCTTGGAGCCCTCTCCGAGCACCGTGTTCTTCAACTCCACGAAATTGCCCACTTTCGAGTCCTTCTCGAGCACCGCACCGGGTCTGAGCCTCCCCATGGGACCGACCTGTGCGTTTTTTCCCACCGAGGCCTTCTCGAGCACCGAATATGCTTTGATCACCGCTCCTTCTGATATGATGGAATCGACAACCAGGGCGCCGGTCTCGATGATGCAGCTTTGCGCGATCCTGCTCGAACCCCGAATCTGTGCACCCGGGTGTATCTCCGTGTCCTTTCCGATCGCGATTCCCATATCAACCCGAACGCTCATCGGGTCGTGAATCGTCACACCTTTCTTCATAAGGTGATCGTTGATCCTCGCGTGAATGATCGATTCGATTTTCGACAGGTCGATCCTGTCGTTCACGCCGCTCACCTCCTGCTCGCCGGCCTCCACCACCGCCGTCTTCTTTCCCTTGCCCGCGGCCATCTCCACTAAGTCCGTCAGGTACAGCTCGCCCTGATCGTTGTTCGCGCGAATGCTCTTGACAGCCCTTCGCAGGAACGCCGCATCGATCAGGTAGATGCCTGCGTTGACTTCGACGATTCTCTTTTCTTCGCGTGAACAGTCCCGGCTCTCCCTGATGGCGACCACATCCCGCCCTGAGCGAATCACCCGCCCGTACCCGGAGGGATCCTTCGGAACGAAGGACAGGAACGCGACGGGTCCGCCCGCGCGATGATAAGCCCCGGCCAGAGCGCTGATCGATTTCTTTTCGAGCAGGGGAACATCCCCCGACAGGATGAGCACCGGTCCTTTCACTCCCGAAAGCAGCGGCAACGCCCGCAACACGGCATGTCCGGTTCCCCGCTGTTCATCCTGAAACGCGAACTCGACGTCCTCGCCCCCCGGCAAGCCGGTCGCGGCCTCCATCACCTGTTCCTTGCAGTGGCCGACCACGACCACGGTCCGTCGGCACTTGAGCCTCCTTGCGAGGTCCAGCGGGAAGCTCAGGAGAGGTCGCCCGGCGACCTCGTGAAGGACCTTGGGTTTGCCGGACTTCATCCGCTTGCCCCGGCCCGCGGCCAGAACAACAACCGCCAGACTCTTCATCGTGCGTTCCTTTCGGCAGGGGGTCTTCAGCGACGTATAATACCCTAATACCGAAATCGGTTGTGGGGAAAGGAACCTTTTCCGGGCCGGGTTGTCCATACCAGGTGAAGGCCGCGTTTTTTGGACAGGGCCCCGGCCGGGGAAAAACAGCGAGACAGGGGCGGCACTCGAAACAGCAGTCATAGATGAAGCACTGTTCGAAGGGACATCTGCGTCCTCCAGATCGAGGTGAAAGGAAGGAAAATCATGAACGTTTCAAAATCAGCGATTTTGACCCCATCCCGGCCTTCCCCTGCGAGGGGAAGGGGAAGTTGTTGGAAACCCACTTTGACCGAAGGCGCCGCGGAGACCGTGGAGATCATCGTACTGTGGAACTCCAACCCGCAGATGGTCGTACACCGCAATATCGGGGGCAAGGGAGTCCTCGACTTCACTATCGGCGAAGATCCCACTTGCGACTTCCCGATCCCATCCGAGCACCTGGCCGGAGAGACGAAGCTCACCCTGGTGGAGCTGCGGTCTTCCAGCGCCCACATCAACTTACCGCCGGGCGCCGACGGCGAGGTCGTGTTCTCGGACGGAAGCGTCCACGGGCTGGCGACGGTTGCTTGCGTGGACGGGATCAATGACGGCACAAGACTGCCGGTGATCTCCGGGGCCAACACGGTAGTCGAGCTGGAGCCGTGGACATTCGTGATGAGGACCACTCCCGCGCAAGACAAGTTCAAGGCGCCCTCGTGGACCGGTTGGAGACCGAACCTCTTTACCGGCATCTCGGTTCTGGTGCACGCGATCTTCTTTGGGATTGTCGCGCTGATCCCCCCGGACGCAAGCGGTCTGATCATCGATCCCGACTCGGCTGGAAATCGTTTCTCCAAGTACATGATCGTCCCCACCGAAGCCAAGACCGAGGTGGTGCCCGAGATGCTCCAGAAGAAAGAGGAGGCCGTGAAGGACCTCGGCCTGCGCCACAAGGGAACCGAGGGACAGATGGGCGACAGGAGGGCCAAACGAACCGACAATCGCTTCGCCATCAAGGGAAAGCCCGACGTCAAGCAGATCCGGCTCGCCAGGGACATGATGAAGGAAATGGCACAGAGCTCCGGTATCCTGAAGTTCATGAGCAACCAGGCGGCGCCCACGTCGCCTTTTGGAAGTCACGACCCCATGGGTCGGGACGTTGAGAACGCCCTGGGCGCCCTGGTGGGAAATCAGCCCGGCGCGAACTACGGTTACGGGGGCCTGGGGGTGCGAGGCACCGGCCGAGGAGGCGGCGGTGACCGGGGCGAGGGAACCATCGGCGTGGGCAACCTGGAGTGGATCAACAGCTCCATCCGGGGGGACGGAATCCCGTACAGGCCCAGAGCATTGAGGCAAAGGAGCGGTGATCACAAGGCCGTGGTACCCCCGGTCAGGACCGGTCCCGGCAAGATCCTGGGCTCCATACCCAAGGACGTTATCCGCAGGCTCGTGCGTCGCCAGCTCTCGCAGATCCAGTTCTGCTACGAGAAGGGCCTCGCCAGGCGCCCGGATATGGCGGGACGCGTCTCGATCAAATTCCTCATCAGCCCGGAGGGTGTCGTGCGAAGCTCCGTGGTGGTCGGCTCGTCCCTGGCGGACGCCGCCACCGAGCAGTGCATCGCCGGCGTAGTTCGCCACATCGTCTTCCCGAAACCTCAGGACAACGGCGTCGTGATAGCCACCTATCCCTTCACCCTCCAGCACTCCGGAGACTGAGAATTCGTACGGATGTTACGGTAATCTTTTTTTCGCCGGGAACCGGCGATGGAATACAGCCTGGGGTTTATGCGCCGGCCGAACGGCCTGAAGGGCCGAAACATACCAGCCCGGGGCACCGCCCCGGGTACCGTGGATAAAAAAAAGAAAAAGCCCTGAAAGGGCGTAACACCCCCAGCCGGGGAAGGCCCGCCGGTCCTCTCATACGCCAACCCCTGCCGGTTTTTTCTGTCAAAATGTGGTCGGAATCCGTGCGGGGCTATGTGTCAACTGTCAGTGCCAGACCCCTTGGCCATTGCGTGTGTAAAGAGTATGACTCCTTCGATTGGGTTCTAAAATGGAATATCATCATCGTCTGGACCGATCTTTCCATACCTGGTTATTGCATCTAGTCGTGTGTGAATATTCGCGAGAATAATTTTATTCTTGTCGGGTGATGAGGATTTTAATAGATTGAGAAACGCCTTTACTACCCACACGGGAAAACCAACTTTATGATAGTAATATCCCCCCCCGACGACTACACATCCAATAACAACAGAGGCGTCTGGCACTAACTCCTCAAGCATGAAACTGCGATACGCATTTTCGAGCGCCTGTCGAACCCTGTCGACATTATCAACGTACTTGATCTGGCTTTGCAACTTCGTAATGTGTTTTTCCAATTCATCTGCGAAACTACGATAGTAGGTCATTTCCTCTTCAATGAAATCGATCTCGAAGAACATATCGCTTTGGATTTCTTTTTCTATATCGGCAAAGCTCTGGATTCTAGTGCTTGGGTCATGCATACACATCTTACTGAGCATGATTTCGTATTTGAAGTGGTCGATTGAGTTCTCTTTAATTAAATGCTCGAAGAGTTTCCCCACGAAGTATACCTCTGTGCTGAAGTCGTAAATCTCCTTCGAGAATTCGTTCGGCAACTCACACCACCAGTTCAGGCTAACACTCTTGTCAAAGTCCTGCGACTCCTGAATTTGTTTACCAAAACCAAAATCAATGATCTTTACCAAACCGTCACTATGCACCATCAGATTACCTGGTCGGATATCCCGATGAAGGATATTGTTCTTCTCCAAGTAACAGAATCCACTAATTGTTTGAAGAAACACTTCGTTAATTATCTCGGGATGCTGTTCTAGGTAATCGTCAATCTCGGAGCCGTCAACGAACTCCATTAGTATGTATCCAGTGAAGCTGCTTGGATAGAGGTAGTAGTTGAAAACCCGCACTACATTTTTGTGGAAAACTTGATGAAGAATCTTGGTTTCACGAACGAAACCAGCGAATAAAGTGTCTCGGTCATCTTCAGAATACGGGGTAAACTTCTTACACACGAAGTGTTCCCCTATCTGTTCGTCATATAGTAAAACGGTTTTGCCGCAAGCTCCTTGGCCCAGTTCCTTCACGAACTTATAGTCTCGTTGACGGATAAACCGGATGATGTCGTCTTGTGTTTCAGACATGTTCAATAATCGTCTCCCTTTTGGCTAAAAGGATTATCCCATCAGACACATTTTTTCACAGCCCCGATCTAAAGACTCTGAAACCTTCGAAAAGGGAACTCTGTTCTACTCATCCTACCCGGTGTTGTAATACAACATATCATTTTTCTTTGGGTCGAAGCTTTCTGGGAAAACAGTTTTTTTATTATATGATGCTCCAGCGAGGTTGGCTCCCAAAGACAGAATTTCTCCACTTTTAAGTTCTGTTTCTAGGATCCCAGTTATTCCCTCACTTTTTCCATCAAACCTTGTACCGAACAATATCGCCATTCTAAGATCCGTTCCGTTTAAATTGGCACCTGACAAGTCAGCCCCACTGAGGTCTGTCCTATTCAAATATGCTTTAAATAGATTGGCATTGGCTAGTTTGGCTCCGCTAAGATTTGCACCTTCTAAATGAGATTTTGATAGGTCTATTTTTATTCCAGGCAATCCACCCAGCCTTCCCAGTACTGTCAGTCCAGCTTGCTCATCAGTAGCAGGTTTGCCGGCCATAACACCGTCAGGCTCATATTCGTCTTCTCTTGTTTTGTCTCTGACAAAGGCACTAAGGGTTTCCACGATAACACCGTGATCTTCTTTGGAGCTTCTGGCTATTTGCTCCAAAGCGTATATTCCACCAAACCTTACTGCCCTCTTGTCACTGCCAAGCTGTTCTATAGCCTGTATGAATCTGTTCGTGTTGATCTCAGAGTCTTTCGCCTTCTTTCTCCAGTACCATGTCAGAAGAACCGAAGGTACTGTTGCGATTGCAGTCATCAAGTACCAAGGAGGATTCCTGCCAGCCTCTGACTCATCTATTTCGAAATATCCATGGTATATCAGTACGGCTATTCCAGACAGTATAATCCCGGCCAGCACCATTAGAAGTATCCACCCCCTATCACCGAGTTTTCTATCCGTCACGTCCATTCCCTTCTTTCGCCTCAGGGCACCAATTGCGGGTGTACATCCATCGAGTCTGCATCACAAGAACTCCGAGCCATTCACACCCCCACCCTCACGCCAACCGGAAAGTGGTCAGAATACCCAGCCAAGTCCAGATTCCCCCTTGAGGGTCGGCCGAAGCGGTGGGGTTTTTTCTTTTTGCCTTGTTCCATTGCCGGGAGGCGGATGACTTCGGTGGAGTCTGCGATGACTTGCAGGGGGCCGTTGCCGAGGAGGCCTCTGGAGACGAGGATCTGGTCGAGGATGTGGGATTTGCTTCCGTGGTAGTAGGTGCCTTCTTGTTGGGCGAGAAGAAGAAACATGAGGTTGAAGAGTCTGGGGACGCTTCGGGCGGACATTACCTCTTCTGACATTCTGGTGGAGTTGGCGTATTTTTCGAGAGAATCGTCGCTCGGACGGTCGTTGAAGTCGCCCATGACGAGGACGGGGGCGTCCTTGCCCTTTATCTCGGCGATCCGCTCCATCCAGTAGGACAGGGTCTCGGCCGCGAGCATCCTGTACGGCTCCGATTCGTACTTACCACCCATTCGCGAGGGCCAGTGGTTGCCTATAACGATTAATTCCTTTTTGCCTCCCCTCGCAGGGGAGGCCCGCGGAGGGGTAACGTCCTTCTTGTGTTTCGACTCCACCAACTCGAAATTCACCTGGAAGATGTCCCTGGTGGCGAAACGCTTGAGCACTTCGTGGCTGAACTGCTCTTTGGCCCGGAATACCTTCTTGTCATAGATGAACGCCACGTCGATTCCCCGACCGTCTTCGCAGTCGTGATGGGCGATGCCGTAGTTACGATTCTTCAGCCCGATCGCCTTGACCAGCTTTTCAAGAACCTTGCGGTTCTCGACCTCGCACACGCCCAGGAGGTCCGGCCCCTTTCCGTAGTTCATAAACCGAATAACCTCGGCCAGCTGCGCCAGCTTGGCTTTCAGAACCTTCGCCGTCCAGCCCTCAAGCTCGCCCTTGAGAACCCGCTTCAACTTCGCAGAGCGTGACCGGGATTTCTCCGTGTCGAACAGGTTCTCAACGTTCCACCAGGCGACGTATAATTCATTTGCAGGCAAGAGGGCCTCCCGTAAGTGCTTTACAATTGCTTCAACATTAATATACTCCATCCCTCGTCGGCAAGCGATGCCGGCTGCACCTCAAACGAATTTGAAAATTGGGAGCAAAAATGACACTATCACCAGCGTTGGAAAAACTGATCGAGGAGGAGATGAAGGTTCTCACGAAGGAAGATTTTCTTCGCCCCGGCATGGCCTTCGACAAACATGTCGGCGAATACAGCAATCTGCTGGCGCAGGAAAAAGAGGACGAGCCGCTCCTTTCGCAGGCCGGTTTCGATACTTCCCTGATGCCCAAGTACCACGGCTACATGGATATGCTCGTCTTGGTGCACGGCGATCGGGTCGTCGCGGAGTCCGACAAGAAAGAATCCCGCAAGGAGTTCAATCTGAAGATGCCCGAGGCGAAAAAAGACAAGAAGCTGCTCATGGCGGTGGGTCGCTACATTGTCAAACGCACGGACAGCAAAGAAGACAAGAAGGTCTACGACATGGTCGCCAAGGGCTACGGCGACGTGGACACGCTCACCGACAACGTCACCATGGTCGCCTTATTGAGGAAGCACAAAGGCCTGGCGCAAGAAGTCAGGCCCGGCGGCAAGACCGTCGACGAAAGCTACCTCGCCTCGGTGGAAGAAAAAGCGCTCGGCCTGATCAAGCTGCGCGGCGAAGCCATCACCTCCGATGACGACTCCAAAGAGCAAGTCGACCGCCAGAACCGCCTCATAACCCTCACCATCATCGCCCAGCGCGAAATCAAGCTCTACGCCGAAATGGCCTTCTACGACGACACCGACCGCTACGACCAGTTTTATGCCAGCGATGAAAGGCGCCAGCAGGGCAAGGGCAAACAGGACGAACCTGCAAAGGAACAAGAAGTGCCGCAGCAGTAACAAGACCGCCCCGCCTTGCGACTTTCCCCCAAACCCTTGTGACAGCGTCAAAAATCATTGTGACAGGCCCAAATTGCCTTGTGACAAACCTCGAAGTGCCTTGTGACAGGCCCAAATTGCCTTGTGACAAGCCTCGAAGTGCCTTGTGACAGACCCAAATTGCCTTGTGACAGACCCAAATTGCCTTGTGACAGAGCAAAAAATCCTTGTGACAGACCCATTTACCATACAAACACTCCCCAAAATCCCTGCGCAAGCATCTGTTATTATATGGTTTTCAGCCGAACAACCAATAATTTACAACCGGATTGTAATTTGTACACTAAAACGGCGTTTGGGCGAGCCTTACGCCCGCATCGCCCGCCAGGAGTCACCTATTTCGACCACCAGACGAGCCGCGTCTCCCTGGTTCTTCACCGAAGAATGGAATGGAAACCCCATCCCGGCCTTCCCCTGCGAGGGGAAGGGGAAGATGATGGAAACCCGCGTTGACTGCTCCACCAGCCCGTTATCGAACTCCACGTTCCCGAGAAACTCACCCGAACGCAGGCTGACGGGGTAGGTGGAGGAGAAGAGGTGGTGGAAGGTGAAGGATGGTTTGGTCATTTTTTCCGTTTCGGAATTCTTTGGCCCAAGTGCTCTTAGCAAAATGGATCTGGCTGCTCCCAAAGAGCTATGAAATTTCTATTCATCTTTTTTTTCGCTTTTGGTTTGTTCGAGTTGCATTTCAGGGACGGTGATGCTCTTTAGGATTCTTCTGCCTGCGATAAATGAGAATACTGCTAATGCACAAAAAAGCACCCAAGCGCCAAGAAAAACCCATTTGTAAATCGATAGTGCGTTAGTTGTTTCCGAGGCAATGTTTGTAGAAACCTCTATGGTAATTATCGTAGAGAAAAACGCTCCCAACGCCAGACTTGAGACTAGCATGAATATTTCGAAGAAAAGGCTTTTTTCCTTTACCTGACCCAAAGTATCCTTTGTTACGAGATAGTAGATCTCCTCTTTGGGTTTTATTGTGGCTGTGATCAGATCAGAGTTGTTGCTAATTAATGTTTGTTGACTGGCCATTTCATTCTACCCTTGCAAAGAAATACCGGATTTCGGGTATTTCCTTGCCAGCTCTTCTGCGACTTCTTCCCTGATCCGAGCAATATTCAGTTGGGCAGATACTGTTGTATTGGCGACCAACAATTGGTCGATTACCCGCTCAAGAATCATGATCTTGAATTCATTTTGAAGGATCTGACTTGAATCGATTTCTCCAAACCTTACGCCCATTTTTTTCTCCTCTTCTTTCGGTATTTCTTGATTGCTTAACTCGTCATCATAATGCAGTCATCCGTGATGAACGTTTTTGGATCGACAATGGACGGAGGAAGCCCCGGCCCGGTTATGGCCTCACTCTTGGACTCTCTCTCGGCGCAGTCATGATTAAGGGACAGAAGGAACGCGAGAGAATCAACTCCCTTCTTCATTCCGTAGGCGTCGGCAACGGCAGCGTCGAGCTTGGTTTGTGCCTCCTTGAGGGGGTTCTTGCCGGGCTGCTCCGCGAGTCGGTACAAATCGCGCAGGCTAATATCGTTAGCCTTCTGGATCTTCGCTCGCGTTGCTCTGAGCGATACGGCGGCTTTGGCGACATCGATTGCTTGTTTCGCGGTGGGACTTTGTGGCCATGGAAAGGTGTCGAATACAGTGTCAGATGTGTATCTGAACCTTTCTTCGAGAGTTGAGCACCGTGCTGTGAACCAGGACCAGTGGATTGTGGATTGAAGAACACCGAATGAGTAGTCATCAGTAAAAGGGAACACCTGAAGGGCGTCGTTGGGGTGAATTCCGTTGTGGACAAAGACAAAGATAGGCCGTTTGGTAACACGAGCACACGCAATGTATCTCCTTCTTACTGATAGTAACTTCATCAAATCGGCTCTTGCATAGGACAGCTGCCACCACTTTGCTAGGAAGTTCGCGTGATGCCGATTGATCCGAGCCTTTGGGTTCTTGTCACGAACTTCTCGGTTCCTCTTCTCTTCCTTCTTCGCGGCGGCCTCTCTGGTCTTGAGGACATTACTTTTCACCTTCTCGAAAGGCACCTTGAATTTCTGAGCTGAGAACAAGTCGCGAGGATGAAAGTCAACTACGTAGCGCTTTGGCAAACCGTCTTGAGTCGATAGCATTTCTTCAGCAGTTAGAAACGGGAAAACAACCTTTCCGCAAGAATGATCGTTGGCAATGACTTGCGCTGCCTCTGATTTCGAGTAGAGGAAACCTTTATGACCGTGAGTCTGTCCTTGGGCGCAGAACTCCGCGTCTGCGCAAGACGTCAGCTTCATAGCGGCTCCAACATCAGTAGAAGCGCTGAGGTTGCCAGCGATTTCCATCATCTCAGCGTGGTGCCAGGTGCCATCTTCACTTTGCCAAGTCAGCTGTTTCTTGCCAGGTTTTTTGCCTTTAATCCAGTTGACAATCGAAACATGGACTGCTGCATCTCCAGACCAGTTCTGTGTTGATACTGCCTCAACGATTTCACCTTCGTTACCCAGAATGTGGTCGAGTCCACCTTGGCGAGAATAGGTTTCACGAATTGTGTTCGTTCCGACCAGTCCGGCGCGGCCATTGAGCCGCAGATGGTCATGCGCCTTTCTGTAGAAATAAACGACGTAATCTGCCCGGCCAGACATTCCTGGGAACTCATTTGAGAGCCGGTTGAGATAAGCGCGACCGTACTCCTCCTGCATCTTGTTTTTTGACTGGTAGGGCGGGTTGCCGATGATCGCATCGACCTCGGGCCACTCGTTAAAGAGGGCGTCCTCTCGCCTTATATTCTCATCAAGGTTATCCAGCGGCAAGGCGGGATCGAGGTCGAGCCAACGGATACCGTCTTCGGCTTCTATCGCGGCGGCTTGTTCAACGATGCCGAGTTCTTTGGCAAGAAGTAGCGTCACTTTGGCGAGGTCGACAGCGAAGGGCAAGATATCGAATCCGTAGAATTGCTTGGGAGACAGGAATCCACGTGTGAAACCCTGGGCTGTTTTGAACAAGGTCCGCATTTTTATCAGTAGATCTGTTTCGATCCTCTTCAATTCGCGGAACGCGACGTATAGAAAATTTCCGCTACCGCAAGCGGGGTCGAGAACACGGTACTTGCTGAGCGCGTCCCAAAATTCGATCATCCCAGTGAGCGTCGTTGTCTCATCGAGACGCTCGCGCCAAGGCCGGACGATGGTGGGGTTGACCACCTTCATGATATCCGCCTCGCTGGTGTAGTGAGCACCGAACGCGTGGCGTGCATCCTTGTCCATGCTGTGTTGGAAGATCGTTCCGAAGATCGCCGGATTGACCTGAGACCATTCCTGTAACGCTGCTTCGTAGAGGTCGGTCAACTCATCGCGCGTCAGCTCGACGGGATCTACGACGGAGAACAGACCGCCGTTGAAGTAGCGGACTCCCTTATACCTTCCACCTGTCGCCTGCTTTTTCTCGTTCATCTGGCGGAACAGACCGCCGATCAAATTGAACGATTCCACCTCGGGCTTCTTTGCTTCGAGGCAACGAGCGAGCAGGCGCGTGAAGATTTCCTCGGGCAGAAGGTCAAGATCCTCGGAGAACAGCGCCACGACACACTGGAGTATGAAGCGCTGTGCCTGGTCGCGGTCGATGCCGCGTGCGACAATAGAGTTGAACGTCCGCGCGACTCGATCTGCAGCCTCTTTCGTAACGTTTACACGGTTAACTCCGAACACGGGCTCGTCGAACGATGGTTTCAAGAACGAAAGCGCCCCGGCCTGGCTCGCCAGATTGACCAGCTTAATCTTGTCCAAGGGCTCGTCCACCTGCTTGTCGAAGTCGTAGATCCAGAATTCGTCGAAGTTGCACAGGATGACCCACCGGGGACGCTTGGGTGTGAGGTAAATCCAGTAGTCAAAGGCCTGGCGATAATGGCGCTCAAGCCGCTTCCCTCGGCTCTTCATTTCAATGAGCACGTTTCCAGGCCAGACGAGATCCGCGAACTTCTTCCCTTTGGCTCCCTGCTTCTTGATCCGCCTCTCCAACACGATACCCGACTCGACCAAGCTCTCGTGACCAAAAGCCTGAAACAGATGCTCAAGGAAAACTTGGGACTCACTTTTCTCGTCGCCCTTGAGCTTCGCAGCGTAGGCGATGAACTCTGCGACCGGGTCATTGCTCATTTATTATTCCCTCCCACATCATCATCCATTGAAATTCCACAATAGCCTCCCGGTACGCGCATGTCGAACCCTACCCCACCCCCAGGTCAAATCCTGTCCTCCCCTGAAAAACGATTCCCCATTATCCGCCAACGCAGGGAAGATGCACAACGGTGGGCACGAGACAGGTCCGCCGTCGCTCGATTTGGTTTGCCCGCCGACGCTCGCTGGAGCGAGCTATGGCGGGTTTTCAACTATGGCGAGATCTTCGACCTTGGATCTTGGAGGACGTTTGTCCTGCGTCGCTCGCAAGCGAGCTATGCAGGATGGCACGATGACGAGGACGTCTGTCCTGCTTCGCCCGCCTTCGGCTTGGCTTCGCAGGATGGCCCGATGACAATCTATTAATAAGATTTATCAGGGTCTGGCACTGACAGTTGACACATAGAAAACTGCCAGATTACGGCTCCCGAACGCAGAGCACGGCGTGCTGGTTCGACTCGATCGCCTCGGCCATCTGGTCCGCGGAAAAATCGAAGTAGTAGGCCAGTATCGGCTCGCAGCCCTCCGTGGAGCTCCACATGGTAAGGAAATCATGCTCGTCCCTCGCGAACACGGCGGTGGGATACGGATCGCCCTCGATACACACGAGGCTCAGGCTCTCGAGCTGCGTGATGGACGGAAGTAACCAGTCGTCGTGGCCCGCGAAGCTCCCACCGCACAATCCCATCGCAGAGATCCAGTTCACGGGCCTTCCGTCGCCCGTGCACTTCTCGCCGTTCCAGGTGTCGCCGTCGATGCAGCGCCGCCACTCCAGGTCGCTCCAGGTATCCACCACGGTGGAGCCGTCGTCCGCGACAACGAGAAAACGACTCGGTGGATCCTGGGCCGGGACGCCCGCGCGAACGCATCGGATGGGTCCGAGTTCGACAAGCGAGGCGGATGCCGTGGAGGCATTCGTGAACGACAGGTAGGTGGGCCAAATATCACCTGGAACGATAGTGGAGGTGAACAACTCCGGATCGTCGATTCCGGGAAAGATGTTCTCGTTGGTAGACACATACGGATGGAGGACAAGTAAAGTTCTCAGCTCCGTGAGATCAGGAATCCGCCAGTCGCCGTGACCGGCGTAGGAAGAGGTGCACGCGGCGCTGATGTTATTGTAGTAGAACTTGGTGGAGTCCCCGCAACACGTCTGGTCGTTCCAGTGCTGGCCCTCCAGGCAGCGCTTCCATTCCAACCCTGTTACCTTGTCCACCACCACAGGCTCGTTCACGGTACCTTCGATGTCAAAGTCCACATCCGGGCGTTCGGGACCCTGGAGATTCCCGTCCACCAACCAGTAGCGATCCGAACCGCACCAATCGTCGTAGACGCACTCGCCGTCCGCAAGCGTATAACCGTCGGCGCAGGCGTCGCATTCGCTACCCAGGTAGCCGATCTCGCACACTACACAGGCGCCCCCGGCGAAACCCGTTTCGCACTGGTAGCAACCCGCGGCCGGATCCCAGTGATCGTCGCACTGGCACTCGGCATGGCCGTCGCCGATCTCCTCGCACCCGCCGTGCTCCTCGTCGCAATCCATCACCACCTCACCCGCAACGCCGCACGAGTCGAACCACGCCACTTCACCATCCTCGTTGCATCCGAGGTGATGGTCATCCTGGCAATCCGGGTCCGTATCGGTGTCCGCTCCGTTGCCCGCATCCGGATCGTAGTCGGCGTTGTCAATCACGCACCCAGAAACCACAATCGCCATGATCGCCAACCATAAATATCTGTCAGTCATCGTAACTCTCCTCGCGCTTTTCGTTGTTCCTTCCTTTAATCGGACGTTTGCCGGATAAGTTGCCAAAATAATGAACAGGTAAAAAATCAACGCCTGTTTTTCAGCGGTAACCACCGTGATGTCAAGATGGATGTCCGAACCACCCGTACGAATCGCCCAAACCCTGTACAGCGGTTCAGCAAAACCAATCCCGGGAAGGATCAGACCTTTTCAGTGGGTGCTAGTGAAGATCCAGCAGACTGAGGTTGTGCTTCGAGTCCGATGGACAAAGAAGATCGTGCTCGAGAATGAGCGATGAAAGATCGAGGATTTTGTTAAAGGCGGACGTGCTGCGGTGCACGTGCTCGTATGCATATCGTCCCAGCCCGCGTACATCAGGCTTGCCGGGCCGGTACCGGAAGATCCGGCGGGATGGGTCCTCGTTGCATTCGAGCGAAAGCCGACCTTTGGCTCCGGCACAAATCGATCTTACATATTCATCGACATAATCCTCGTCGATAATCTTGAATTTCATGGTCGAGGAATTGTAGAAGACATGCTCGTCCAGCCAGCTCCCGTCGGGGAAGACCACCTGGTTGGAGTCGACGCTGAAAATGTCATTGCCGAAGGCGAACGACGCCTCGATGCCCATCATGTTGGCAAGGGTGGGGAATACGTCGATCATACCCATGGGTTTATGAACCGTTATCGGCCGGTCGATTCTCCTGGACCAGATGAGGAATGGGCTGGTGTTGAAGCGGTTGTATTCGAACCAGTCGAGACTCTCATTGCCCATGAATTCCTTCACGGCATCGTAGGAGAGACCGGCCGGATGATCGCCGTACATGGCGATGACCGTGTTGTCCAGCAGCCCGCGGTTGTCCAGCTCGCCCAGAAAATACCCTATCGCCCTGTCGGCGTAGTGCAGGGACTTGAAATACCTTGAGAGCCTTGTCCCCTCCATATCGCCCGAGTCGAACTCGCCGTACTTGTCGATCTCCTGGAACGGTGTGTGGTTGGTCAATGTGATCAGTGTCGCGTAAAGAGGTTTGGGTGTGTTCTGGATGAAATCGAGGGACTGCTTGAAAAACGACATGTCGCTCAATCCCATGCCGATAACGTCGTCTATCTCGAAGTCTTTTTTACTGTAATAACGTTCATACCCCAAAGTAGCGTTCATCACATCACGGTTCCAGAAATCACCGTTGTTCCCGTGCATCGCAATGGAGGTGTAACCCTTTTCCCCGAGCGTATCGGCCAGGGTGACGAAACGATTTTTGAAATGCGAGATGAAAACCGTGCCGTTGTTGATCGGGTAGAGGGAGGTGTTGAGCGTTAACTCGCTGTCCGAGCTGGTTCCAGACGACTGCTGGGTGTAGAAGTTGTCGAAGTAGAGCCCTTGCCGGGCGATCCTGTTGATGTTGGGTGTGATCTCCTCGCCGCCCACCCGCGCAAATATGAACGCTCCCTGTATCGACTCTGCGTGAATCATGATCAGGTTCTGGCCCTCGAGGAGGTTCGTGTATGCATTGGGAGCTTTGGGTGTTGCGGTTCGTTCCTTGAAGAACCTCGCGACTTCTTCGAAATTTTCATCGGTGATCTTGGTGAAACCATAGGAAGAAACTGCGTACTTGATGATGTCGCTCGCGTGAAAGGTGTATACCCCGAACCTTTCCACCAGGAACGGTCGGTTCCATTGCTTCTTGAGACGGCTGGATTCCATCCTGGTGAGGAGCGCTGCGAAGATGCCGAAGATAAGAAGCGAGACCAGCATGGTGGTGCCCGCCTTTCTCAGTCGATCGACTCGGGGCTCGGTGCTCGGGTCCATTTGGCCCTTGCGTCTCAGCCGCACCAGGAACACTGTGAGGGCGACCGTGTTGATCACGAATAAAGAGTCTGTCCAGTGGACCAATGATATGGCGACGTTGATCACTTGCGGGAGGAACTGGATCTGCGGCATCAGGAATACCGACAGCACCGAGTGATGGGATCTGAAGTAGATTGTGTCAAACAGGAGCAGGCAGCAGAAAACCACCGAAGCCGTGATGTAGTAAACGTGCCTCCAGCTTCTCTTGAAGAGAAAACCAATGGTTGCGAAGAAGGAAAAGACGGCCAAGTCGGAAAGAAACGCCTTGGGATCGAAGGGAAAATCCACCATCTTCATACGCAGGATGAAGCCGCCCAAGATTGCGGAGGCGATGAAGACGGACGCTGCCCGATCGATCTTGGGCGCCACGAGAACTTGAAAGAAGACCCTGCGAACACGGGCGAAGAATCTCTCGGCGGCGAGCTCCTCGACCAAATTCTCCGTCGGTTTGTGGAAAGACCGACCGGATGCTGTGCTGTCTGCAGGAGTTTGAGCGACCACTGACTTGGATTTCATTGCCTTAACTTACATTATATCAAGAACCGATAATAAATTCTGAACACGACTTGTGCAATAAATGTTCTCATTTGGGATGATAAAACACCAGTTTAACTTCAATTCTATAAAACCCGATATTGATCAGAGCGGGAAACAGGTTGGTAATTGCACGTTTACTGCATATACCCGAGCTGTCTGAGCTGTGCCTTGAGATCCTCGGGGAGGGCCTCTATCTTGTCCTCGTCCGCCTCGGGCTTGATGACGATCTGGGAGGCGATCTGTCCGGAGGTCCAGGCGGCCTTATCCGGTGCGGCGATGAACTGTCCCAGGGCTATGCGCAGCGCGCGCAGGGCGATGGGGTATCTCTCGTCTACGTCCATTTTCTCTCGAGGGTCTTGCGCCAGGTTGTGGACGTAGGTATTGACCGGGCCGCGCATCCGCATCTTCCAATTTCCCTTACGTACGCTCCATTGGAGATTGCGCGAGTCGGCTTCGCTCCAGAAGCTGGAAAAGGCCGCACCTAACGGGTCTTCGAACGTGCCGTTGGCGGCAGGAATCAGATTAGCCCCCTCCATTCCCTTGGGTACAGCCTGCCCGGTGGCCGCCAGGGCCGTGGGAAGAATATCGGCCAGCCCGACGTCGTGAGGTATACGTTTGCCCCTGGGAACCAGGCCTGGAGCGCGCATGACGAGCGGCACGTGAAGGAGCTCCTGGTGGAGAGTGTGGCCGTGCCCCACCGAATCGTGATCGAAGAACTCCTCACCGTGATCGGAGCAAACGATAATGATGGTGTCGTCGAGCACGCCCAGGGTTTTGAGTCCGTCCAGAAAATGTCCGAAGTGCACGTCGTGGTAATTGATCTCACCGTCGTACAATGCTTCCAGGCGTTGTTTGTCCCGTGCGTTGAGCTCGATTTTCTTGCGCTTGAACTGATCGAGAATGTTCCCCGTGGAACGGGGTCTCACCGGGCCGTCGTAGGATTGGGCGTCGTAGACCTTGAGGAATTCGTCCGGCGGGTCGTAGGGAACGTGCGGATCGATGGTCTGAATGTACGTGAAGAATGGCTTGTCGGAATGTTCCTTGATGAACTCAAGGCTTTCCTTGAAAACATTCTGCGCGTCGGTGTTCTTCGTTTCCCGGATGTAGTTGACGTACTTGGTCCAGCCGCGTTTGAAGCCGAACTCCTTTGCCAGATATCCGTTGGCTATGAAGGCCCCTGTAGAGAATCCGGCCGCAAAGAAGATCTCTGAGGCCATCTTGACCGACGATGCGAGCCTGGATGAGTGTCCGCGGGCCTTGTGGGAGTCCGGGTAGAGGCCGGTCAGAACCGATGCGCACGACGGTTTTGTCCAGTTGGAGTTGGCCTGGCAACGCTCGAAGAGGGCGGATTCTCCCGCGAACTTCTCGAACACCGTGGACTTGACCCGTGTCTTTGCGTATGCGGTGAGCTTGTCCGCGCGCAGGGTGTCGATGAGCAGAACGATCACGTTCTTGACCTTCTTGTCAGGGATCTCCACCTTCGGCGGCTTGATGCGAATCGAGGGATCTCCCAGAGCCAGGCGCGCTTTGGCTGGGCCGCTGACGATCAACTCGATACGGGCCAGTTTCCCCGCTACGGCGCCCAGATCGACCATGTCCTCTTTCCAGTCGGAAATTCCGTACACCCCGTCGAACAGATCGCCGGGCGGGCCGCCGTCGGCGTTCGTTACCCGGACCTTGAGCTTTATCTCCTTGACCTTTTCCTGGCCGGGCTCCGGGACGAAGGCGCCGGCGAGACAAAGGGAAGCGTTAGCGGGGATCTGTGCGTAATACACAAGCGTGGTGTTCGATGAAAGCATCAGGGCGTCGCGCTCCCGGTCTTTCACCTTGAATCTCTGCTTGAGGTTGTCCACGTGTGGGGGCGTGAACTCCTTCGGCGTGTTCGTTCCTTGTGGGATGATGCGCAGGTAATCCACCGCGAACGCGGCATGGATCCCGTCCACAATCCTGTCGGACTCCTTGTAAATGAGCTTGAAGTAATTCTCGCCGGCCTTGGCCTGCTCTTCGGTGGCTTCGATTCTGTGAATCTCCCAGTCGTTGCCCTTGATAGCGGCACGTTGCAGGGGCTTGTCGTTGAGATACGCGGAGAACACGTCGATGCCGCCCTTCTTGACACGGAACTCGAAGGTCAAGGGCTTCGCCTCGTCCAGGCTGAAGTAGAGTCTGGAGGGAGACTTGGTAGCCCATGTGAACGCCACGCCGTTCATCAAAGTGTCGTTGCCCCATCCGCTCATCCATCCGCCGAGAGAGTACTTGAAGCGGGCCGCGGTGCCGAAGTCGACGAACTCGCCGTGGTGGTAGACATCGGCCATGTGGACATGCTCGATGAGGTCGAGCGCCTTTGAGGTGCCTGCCCACGGCGTGCCCACGGCCGACGGATCGTCAGGTACGGGCCGCGCGCTGTCGTCGTCGCCGCCGCACCCGACAGGCAACGCCGCGCTCAACACGAGTCCCGAGCCGGCCACCAGGAAATCACGCCTGGTGAAAAAGAAATTGTCCTGATCGTTCATGGTCATTGCATATCAGATTGTGTCTACGTGGCAAAGAACGCGGCTTCCAGACCCCGAATTCCTGATCAACTGCTGTCCCGCTCCGTTCGCTGGCAGAAAACACGGAGGATCTCGATGGTCGCGGAGGTGATGCCCGGAATGCGGCTTACCTGACCCAGGGTCGACGGTCGCGTCGCCGAGAGCTTCTCGACTGCTTCGCCGCGAAGGCCGGGGATGGCGTGGTAGTCCATGTCCGGCGGGAGCCGCACGGAGTCCACATCCCGAAGTCGCGCAGCCTGGGTTTGCTGTCTGCTGAGATAGCCCGAGTACTTGATCTCCACCTCCACGCGGGCCAGGGCCGCCACCGACTGATCAATGATCCAGGGGGCGAAGTGCGCGAGATCGGTGATCCTCACGCCGTCGCGCCGCATCAGATCGTAGAGAGACGTGGGCTTTTTTATCCGTGCCAGGCCCAGGTCATCGAGGGCGGCGTTCGATGCCTTCGTCGGCGTCAGCACGGTCTTCTCGAGGCGCTCCCCGATCTCCCCCACGTCCCTCGAACGGGATCGAACTTCCTTCGCGGCCCGCGCGCTGATAAGGCCCGTGCGCTCTCCCTCGTCCACCAGCCGCTCGTCCGCGTTGTCCTCCCGAAGAAGCAGTCTGTACTCGGCCCTCGATGTGAACATTCGATAGGGCTCGTCCACGCCCCTGACGGTGAGATCGTCTATCATTACTCCCATGTAGGACTGATCGCGGGTGAGATCCAGGGGGCGGTCGCCCATGATCGAGAGCGCGGCGTTGGCCCCGGCCACCAGACCGAGGGAGGCGGCTTCCTCGTAGCCGGAAGTGCCGAGGATCTGTCCGGCGAGGAATAGCCCACCAAAGCCGTCCACCTCCAGCGAGGGGGTGAGGCAGGTAGGTTGAAATGAGTCGTATTCGACCGCGTATCCCCATCGGACGATCCGGGCCTTCTCGAGTCCCACGATAGCGTGGATCATCTCCTCTTGAACATCCCTGGGGAGGCTGGTGGACAGGCCGGATGGATAGATCTCCTTCCCCAGCGCGTCCTGTGGCTCCAAAAAGACCTGATGGCGATCCTTGTCGGGAAAGCGGGCGATCTTGGTCTCGATGGAAGGGCAGTAACGCGGCCCGATCCCGGTGATGGACCCGCCGTAGAGCGCCGAAGAGGCCATGTTGTTCCTGATGATCTCGTGTGACGGCTCACCGGTGTAGGTAAGAAAACAGGTTCGCTGGGGGAGGAATACTCCGGTGGTGCCAGGATCGAAGAACGGGGGCGGATCATCGCCGAATTGCTCTTCCAGCTCGGAGACATCGATGCTGTCCCCGGCGAGCCTCGGGCACGTGCCCGTCTTCAGGCGAAACATGGGAAGACCGGTTTTTTCGAGGGATTCGGCCAGCTTCACAGCGGGACCGGCTCCCATGCGGCCGCCCGGGATCTTCTGGTCTCCAGCGAAAAGCATCCCCCTCAGGAACGTGCCTGTGGCGACGACCACCGCCCGTGCACGGACTGCGCCCATTTTCGAAAGGTACACACCGTTTATCCTGCGCTTCAAGCCCTCGCAGGACCATGTGATTCCGATCGCCGCGTCCTCGATGATCGTGCTTTTACCATCGATCCGGGCAAGTTCCTCGGTTATTCTATTGACGTAGATTTTCGAATCGGTCTGAACTCGCGTGGAGCGAACCGCCGGCCCCTTGCGCCGATTGAGCGTTCGAAACTGGAGACCGGAGCGATCGGTCACCCTGCCCATCAGCCCGCCGAGAGCAACCACTTCACGAACAAGATGGCCCTTTCCCGGTCCCCCGACCGCCGGGTTGCACGGCTGGCATCCAACCTGAGAAACGTCGGGAGTAACAAGAGCGGTCCGGGCGCCGATCCGCGAGGCGGCGGCAAAGGCCTCGCAACCGGCGTGTCCTCCTCCGATTACAATAATATCCAGATGTGGAAAGGCGGCGCGGCTCATTGTTTAAATATCTGTTATCTTTGGGTAATCAGCAAGACAATTCGTCTTGATGCAAGTGTCGGGCGGGCGGTCCTTTTTGACATGTAAATGCATATGATATAGTAATCTTCTAAGATTGAGGGACAATCAATGAGACATTGGGATCCGAAATCGTTGGAAAAATTATTGCGTGCGCAGGAAATTGACCTAAAAATTCGCGCTGCAGACATGGTCGTCGAAGAGCTTTTCCAGCGTTCCATGCGTGAAGATTCAACCTTGAACAATCTGCGGGCGGAACTCGTATCGATCGAGAAGAGCATCGAGGCGACGATATCTCAGCAGGAAATGTACCAGAACACCCTCGAGGAAATTCAAAGCGCCATCAAGGGGCTTGTCTCGAACAAGTCAGGCGCATTCAAATCGCGCACGCGCTTCTCTACCGAGGCTCTGAAGATGGAGGAGAAGAAGCTCTCTGTGCTGCTGTCCGAGACCGAGGAGCAGATCCGCCGGTTGCGCGAAGATCTGGATGATGTGGAAAAGAAGATGAAGAAACGGTCCGCCGACGTGCAGTCTTCCCAGCAGGCGCCGGAAGAGGAGATCCGCAAGTTCAAATCCCGCGTCCGGCGATTGGAAAAGCAACGGACCGAGGCAGTCAAGGGTGTTCCCTCCATGCTCCTCAAGAAATACGAGCGGTTGAGTACCTCCCGCTCCGGCATCGGTCTCACGACTATGGTCGACGGCATATGCCGGGAGTGCCGTATGCAGATGCCCACGGGTATTCGTTGTCGTTTGCTGAAAAATGAGCCCATTCACTCGTGTCCGGCGTGCGGTCGCATGGTCGCCCGTATCGAAAATGCTAATATGCAGCCGGTGGTCATGGACTCGAAGCCGAAGGCTGCCGGTACAACCAAGAAGACAACTGTCAAGAAGAAGACAACGGCCAAGAAGAAGGCACCGGTCAAGAAGAAGGCACCGGTCAAGAAGAAGGCACCGGTCAAGAAGAAGGCACCGGTCAAGAAGAAGGCACCGGTCAAGAAGAAGGCACCGGACAAGAAGAAGACTACGGGCAAGAAGAAGACGCCGGTCACGA
>SDBT01004166.1_pt1 | contig 24646 bp, 23 predicted proteins | sample 2277101 | NCBI WGS metagenome assembly SDBT01 (sample SAMN10404973, study PRJNA504765) | marine sediment metagenome | isolation source: marine sediment core GS10_PC15, 103 cmbsf | place: Arctic Ocean: Southern Knipovich Ridge | collected 2010 | reverse complement strand
TGCAAGAGATGGTGCTATAGCAGCCTCAGCGATGACAGAATTTAACGCAGGTAGTGATATTTTTAGAATGGAATTAAATTTACAAGTAAAGGACGATACTGTAACAATCAAAGGTAAGAAGGTCTTTATCACTAATGGAATGATCGCTGATTATATAATAGTTTATGGTAGGATTAATAATGGACCTTTAGGAGCTATAATTGTTAATACTCAAAATCAACAACTAAAAAATTTTCGTTCAGCAAGAATTAGAACATATGGAATGACAGATGCTTTTGTTAGTCGTTTAATATTTGATAGGGTAGAAGTCCCTATCAAAAACATGTTACCCGGGAATGGATTAGACATTGCCTTCCACCAACTTACAGAAGAAAGATTAGTAATAAGTGCGGAAGCCCTTGGAGATGCTATGAAAAAGCTTCTTTTTTCTCATACATATGCCCTTCATCGAAGACAATTTGAAAAACGTTTACACCAATATCAAGTAATAAGATTTCCCATATCTAGAAATATCCGAGAGATGAATCTGCTACTTTCTGCATTAATTCACTATACGAGAGAATTAGATAAACGACCAGAACTTGGAGGCTCAAAATTAATGGCGGCAAACGCAATGGGATTGAAAATTTCATCGACTGAACTTGGATTTGAGAGTGCAATTCATTGTTTTAGAACAATGGGTGGTCGGGGGTTTATCCGTCAATACTCTAATCCGATTGGTTTACTGGATGCATTTTGTATGATCCACGGAGGAGGAAGTAATTATGTCTTAGAAGATAGTGAATCTAGAAGACTTTTTAGGTATAAACCCAAAAGAAAGGAATTTGATGACATAATTCCACGCTTAAAGATTGAATAATCTTTATTTTTTCCTGTATTTTTAAAAATTTTTTTTAATCTAATCTTAAAATCTTAGAGCATTATTGCAAACGCAAAAAATTAATTATCCTTCACATTTTGGACATTATTCTATAACACACCCATAATGATGATATCTCCCCGATTTAACACCACAACTATGACATTAATATTCCAAAGTAGTAGCTTTTATACGGGCATACCAAATCCCATCAATTAAAATAATGTGAAATGGGCTAATCTCGCTGTATTCAAAAGATTTTTACAATATTTACAAATACTCTGTATGTCTGCAAACCATATACATTAATAATTATTTAAATACTTTGATAAGATTTCATCCTTATGCTCATTAAATAACGTAGCTTCTTCGATACGATGACAATTGGAACATAAAGCAATGCACATTTCTTTAACTAACTTCTTTTTAATAAATTCGATTTCTTTGTAATTCCTTAATTCATGCCATCCTATTGTCCTAAGATCAGGATGATGGAATTGCATTGCAGGGAGGAAATTATTATCAGTAAGACCACAATGAGAACATCCATCACTGAACAACTCATCTAATATTTTACGTTTATGTATGAGACGCTCTAAAGCACGATCACGAACTATTTTATCCATTGTATTTGAAAGTATGTCATTCTTATGCTTATTAAACTTATCTGCATGCATTATTTTATGACAATTAGAACAAATAATCTTCCAATTTTCTCTTTTAGCGGTTTCCAATATAAATTTTAAAGGACGGGATCTTAATTTATCCCAATGTCCTTCCTTTGAACATGGATGATGAAATTCAAGAGCAGGAAGGAATTCAGCACCTAGACCACAATCCTCACATATAATGTATGAGTCAAATCTTTGACCTGCTCTGATTAATCTAAGAAAGTCATCCACATATATTTTTTGTCTTTGTTTAAGAGTGACAAATAATGCTACTGCAACTTTTTTCTGATAATAATTTATCATATTTTCAATATTTCTGCAAGGATTACATCTTCTACTTCGACCTGAGAATTCATCAAAAGATAAAATAATATAACATCTTGAACATTCTCTGACTTTATTAATATTATCTATATATAATTTTGCATGAACCGATTCTTTTAAATTTAATTTTAAAATCTCTCTAATTGTCTCGATATGCCACCTTCCAGAAAATCCTGATTTCCGAACAATTTCATTCTGACTTGAATAATCTCCAGTCTTTAGTAAATAAATGGCAAAAATAGAACTTGCAAAATATGCATAATCTTCATCAGATAAAGAATTAAACTCCTTTATTTCATTAGAAAGATAATTGAACACAATTTTCTTCATATTTTGACTGTCTATACCACTCTTAATATCATTTAAATCATCAAAGAAATTATCTATCTTTAATAAAACTCGTTCTCTTAATGAGCTCCATTCTTTTGAATTAAGTTTCATAGGACCCATCGTATCTCATAAAGACTATGTTTTGTTTAATATTTAACCTAAAGAGTGTATATAATTTCTGACAACCATTTTAGTTTTTTTATAAATCTATTAAGAACTAAATTTATTAAATAATATGTGAATAAAAAAATGTATAATACTATTAAAACATACAATGGTAAAATATATACTGGTATGGAGATAGGCAATTCTCATGATTGGTATTATAAAAATGGTAAATGGAATGAAACTAAAGATGAACCCGATAAATGGAGTTTTAATTTTAATTGTTTGAAAACTAGAGTAAATCCAGCACCTAATAACACAGGAGTTAAAATAAACACAAAATATCATTGGTTTATGCTAGCTGATCAGATAGCTACGAAAATCAACAGTAATTCATATATGACATCTATGAAAGGAGTTAAATTTAAAATTGGCCATAGACGACCAAATTGGAATTCTTTTAGCTACAATTACCCTGATCAAATTGGATATAAAGATCGTATTTTAAGCATATTAGAGGATACAATCAAAAAAATTAAGAATGGAAAGTATGATATGATTAACACTTCTAGTTTCGACGGGAAAACTAAACCTGTTTTATTGGGATAAAAATTTACATAATACTTAAATAAATTAGCATTAAACACAATTTTTTAAAAAATTAAAAGATTCGAATTTAGGATACTTTAAATTCAACATTACTATATCTTTCCATAACATCTTTTAAGTGGTTGTAGTTCATGGGTCCAACATTTTTAAACACAAATTTTCCATTTTTTATAATTATTAATGTAGGAATTGATGCTACTTTGCATCTATGAGGAATCATTTTTTCTTTTCCTATGTCTACTTTCGCAAAAATAACATTTTGATGATTATCATAATCTTGTCGTATTTTTTCTAAAAAGGGGGCAAATTCCTTACATGGACCACACCAATTTGCCCAAAAATTAACAACGATCATTTTATTATGGTTTTCCTTAATTAAACTATCAAAATCTTTAAGTGATTCTAAATGTAATAAAGGTTTAGATATAATTTGGAATTTTTTCGACTCCTTGACCTTTATAGCTTTAGAATCTTCTAATTCATTGTCATTCATAAGGTTTCTTTATTATCTTTATTATTCTATTTAAAAATTAGGTTATCAAAAAAATTACACAATTGTTCTCTCGTCAATATTGTAGTTAATTGTACTAATAAATATATAAGCAAATTTTACACCCAATGTAAACTTTAAAAAAAATTTTATTTATTCAAATTATCCTAAAGTAAACTATTTTTTTAGTTTTATTATAAATTATCACAGAATATATTATTAAATAGAATATCTTATTTTAATATAGACAATGGACTATTATATTGAAAGCTTTGATATTAATCATCTGATAGAACAATATATTGGTAAAAAACTAGAAGATTTATTTAAAAATCAGCAAGTTATTAAGAATTCAATGGGCGAATTTCTAGAAATAATTTGGAAAGTAGACAATTTTGCTATTGATTTAAATTTAACCTCTACAAAAAAAAGTCTTCTCCGCAATCTTAAGTCAGTACATTATATTGGAGAATACATTGAGAGACGATTATCGAAAAGGGGCATAAAAACTCTAAATGATTTAAAGAATAATAAAAAATATAGGAAATCCGCTAGTGAAATTTTAAGATTAATTAAAAAAAAGGATTACAAAAGTCTTTGTAAAAACAAATATATATACGATTTAGATGTTAGCTTCTGTTTTGAGAATGAAGATCTTCTATTTATTGATATCGAAACTTTGGGTATATACGATTCTCCAATTATAATTGTAGGCTTAGGTTTCTTTAGAGAGAATCAATATCAAATACGATTATTTTTTGCTCGCGATTTAGAGGAAGAAATTGCTATATGTGAACATTTAAGAATGGAAATTTTACCGAATTTTAAAACTTTTGTAACTTTTAATGGTAAAAGTTTCGATATTCCATATATAGCAAATCGATTTTTATATTTTTTTGATGAAAATCCTATGTTATCTGATAATGATGTACCCTATGAAAAGAGTAACACTAAGTATCACCATATAGATTTGTATCACAATTGTCGTCGTAAATTTAAAGGAATGTTTGATAATTATACTCTTACAAATATGGAAGAAAAAATACTTAATTGGAAAAGAGATAATGAATTACCAAGCAGTCTAGTTGGTTATTGTTACAAAAAATATAAGAAAAATCCTGAGAAATATATAGGATTGATTAAGGAATGTATTGAGCACAATTACTGGGATGTTTATTCATTACCTTTAATTTTAAACGAATTATTAAAAAAAAAACCAAGCCGTATTCTCTAAAAAAGCATTTTCAATTGAAATACAACTACTTATTAATTTAAAAAGATGTAAATAATTAAACTTTCATTTTTGTCAATAAGTCAAAAATTAATATCAGTCAAAAATTAATATCAGTCAAAAATAATATTTACAACAGCTGATGAAAATATTAAGGAGTATGTATTAAAAGTTGGAGCTTTTAACGTTGATAATAAGCCTTTTAATTTTGATGATTTAATAAATAATATTGAAAAAGTAATCAAAGAAAATGCTTATGAAAGATGAAATAGGAAATATAAGAAATAATAATTAAGAAATTTGCGCTCAAATAATTAAAATTATTGGATTGAAATAAAATGGAAGAAAAGAAGAAGGAAATGTCCGAAGTAGAACGGAAATTAAAAGAATCTGAAGAAAAACTAAAAATATTGAACAAAGAGTTAGAGCAAAGAATTGAAGAAAGAACTATAGGTTTACTGAAGAGCGAAGAGAAGTATAAAACGCTATTTGATACATGCCCAGATGGTATTGCTATAACTACTCTGGATGGAAAACTTATTAATTTCAATCAAAGATATCTGGATATGCTTGGTTATGAATTGGAAGAACTTAAAAATATTAATTTCCAACAGCTTACTCCAAAAAAATGGCACGAGTTTGAAATAGAGGCGATGGAGGATTTCGTGATTAAAGGTTATGGAACGTTTGAAAAGGAATACATAAGAAAAGATGGAACGATATTCCCCATATCACTTACTGGATGGTTAATCAAAGATATACAAGGAAATCCTGTAAAAATAGGCGCTTTCATTAAAGATATTACCAAAAAAATAGAAGCAGAACAAGCATTAAAAGAATCTGAGAAAAAATTTAGAACTATTTTTAATTCGATTCCGGATACCTTTTTTTTAGTTTCGGATGATTCCACAATATTGGAATATCAAAGTAAAAAAATGGATTTATATAAGCCCCCCAAAGAATTTATGGGGAAAAAATTAGTAGATCTCATGCCTCATGATATAGGAAAAAAGGCAATAGAAAATATTAGGAAGACTATTCATACAAAAGAACCAATTATTATTCAATATAGCTTACCAATGAAAAATCAAGAAATGTTTTACGAGGCACGTCATCTCTATTTTTCTAAGAATAAAGTAGCGATTTTTATCAGAGATATTACCAAACGCAAGAAAACTGAACAAAAAGTTCGAGAAGCTTTTAACCGAACTAACTTTTATAAAGATCTCTTTACTCATGATATTAGTAATATCCTTCAAAATTTCCAATCTTCAATGGATCTAATAGAAATATTTCAAAAAGATCCCAAAGGAAAAGCAGAAATCGGTGAACTTATAATGTTATCAAAAAAGCAAGTTAACCGGGGTAAAACTCTAGTATCCGTAGTTAACAAACTATCGAAAATTGAAGAAACAGATATATCTCTAGAACCAATTGAAATTTATGATGTTTTAAGGAAAACTATTCGAGATTTGATAAGAATTAATCATGAGAAAAATATTAATATCCAAATTAGACCTTCAGGAAAAGAATTTTTTATTAAAGCAAATGATCTTATTATTGATGTATTTGAAAATATTTTAATAAATTCTTTTACTCATAATAGTAATGTTTTTATAGAGATTACCATTAATTTATCAATCGAGCAGAAAAACAGTATAAACTGGATTAAAATTGAATTTAGTGATAACGGTATAGGTTTACGTGATGATCGGAAAGAAACCATATTCCAAAGAGGATCTGCTGAAGATAAATATGAAAAAAGAATAGGGCTTGGCTTATCGCTAGTAAAAAAAATAATAGATAGTTATAAAGGACAAATTTGGGTTGAAGACAGGATAAAAGGAGATTATTCTAAAGGAAGTAATTTTATTATTTTAATTCCAAAGAAAAATTAACATGATTCCTTAGTTGAATCTCTTACATTATAATTATATAACTATTTCTCCATAACTTCATTATTTAATTCTTCCAAATAATTTATTATTGATGTGAACTGCTCTAATCCCTTTTCTGTTATGGAGTAATATTTTCTAACTTTACCATTTACGTTTCTTTTTTCGGCTTTTAAAATTTCTGAATATTCTAATCTATTTAGCCATGGGTATAAGGTCCCATCAGATATATTATAACCATATTTAGATAATTCCTCTTTTAGCCAAACCCCATAAAAAGGTTCTTTAGACGCATGATATAGGATATGGACCATAATAGATCCTTTTTTAAAACGGTTTAAAGGATTAATAGTTCTTAATGATGGACTCATAATTCAATATCAATCTATGTAGGTAATAATATTAAAATCCATAGTATTAAATAGGAATCCTTAATTTTTAATAATATCGAAAACCGATATCGATATTCGATATTAAAAAATAAATTTGTATGACGCAGAATCAAGCAGAAAAGGAAATTTTTGAACGGATCAATAAAAATCCACTAATGTGGAAGTTCAAATTCTATGGTTTTTTCAAAAATTTAAAGTTTTTTGAGCCTTTCTTATTAATTATCTTCTTAGCATGGAATGTTAGCCTTTTTCAAATTGGAATTTTAATCGCCATTCAAGAAGCTGTGATTTTTATATTCGAAGTTCCCTCAGGAATGTTGGCAGATAATCGAGGAAAGAAAAATGAAATGTTAATATGTTTCGCATTCTACATCTCATCCTTCATATTTTATTTCATGGGTTCTGCTTTCTATATGTTAATATTTGGGGCTATTTTCTTCGGATTAGGTGAAGCTTTTCGTTCAGGAACTCATAAAGCTATGGAAATGCAATGGATGGAGCGGGAAGGGTTGATGGAATATAAATCGTATGTTTATGGAAGAACTCGTTCTTATAGTTTATACGGGTCGGCTTTAGCGGCTCTTTTAGCAATAATACTCATTTTAAATATTCCTGCTGCTCGATGGATATTTCTAATAACTATTATTCCTTATATAATAGATTTTATATTAATCTCAACATATCCAGATTATATGAATGAAAAGGCAGAGAAAGATGGAGAAACTAGCTATATTAGAGTATTGATAGATTCTTTTAAAAATTTGAAAATAGTTCTTACAGATAAAAAGCTTAGAAAAGGACTATTTTCCTCTTCGTCATATGATGCCGTATTTCGTTCTATAAAAGATTATATTCAGCCAATAATGCAAATATTAATAGTAGTTCTTTTCGTAAGGTATACTCTTAATAAGGAGGAGAAAGATTTCTACTTAGCATTAGTTTTAGGCTTGATCTATGCAATATTTTATTTGACTTCATCATTTTCTTCTCGAAATGCTTACCGTTTTCAGAAGAAATGCAAATCCTCCAAAGTTGCAATGGATTTACTATTTTATTTTTTTTCCATCTTACTTTTCTTTATTGCTGTTTTTATTTGGTTCGAGCTTCCGATTATTATAATTATCCTCTATTTATTTGTTTATGTTCTATACAACATCCGCCGGCCAATCATGGTCGATTATTTAGGGGATTGCATTGATAAAGATCAACGAGCAACTATCTTAAGTATTGAAGCACAGTTAAGATCGCTATTGGTTATATTCTTTGCTCCATTAATCGGCTATATCGCAGAATATTACTCAATAGGAGCACTTTTCTTTTTTCTAGCAATATTTTTAATTGTGATTAATATCTTTTTCTTGTCTGGAGATGGAAACCAAAAATCAGTTCAGAATTGTTAAATTATCTCTAGATAATTTCTAAACTATTAGAATTAGAATAAATTTATAATTTTTCGAAGGAAAGTAACCTTAATTATTTATATTCATTCTAAAAATTTGATTATAATGAGTGATATAGAAAATAAATTTTTCTGAAGTTAGAAAAAAGGTAGCGTTTCAAGAAAACATTAATTTGTTTTAGAACTTTTTTTAGAATACCTTTGAAAAAAAATAAACCAAAAGGTGTTAAATGAAAATGCAAATTGAATTTGTACACAGATGAAGATGAATTAAATGTGATTGTGGAGGTTTTCAATGGACAAAAAGGTTTATTTTTTTTCAAGAAAGATAAAAAATAAAGGATATATTAAAGATGATCTGTGAATATTGTGGAAAAACCAAGGGCAGAATAAATGTAAAGCATATAAATATATGTCAACCTATTCAAAGCCATATTTTTTGTTCTAAAACCTGCAAAAATAATTGGTGCTTTGATATTCAGAAAGGCAAAATAAAGATTAAGTCTGGTTAAACTCGGGATTCTTTTATAGAGGGGCTAACTTAATAGCCCCCCTACTTTCTCACCGCGTCCGAGAGGAAAAAAAAATGTCTTGTTATTTAGGAAGTAAATTTTCCTTAGCCCAATCTTTAAGGAACGATCCAAATTCGTCGGCGGCAATACCGAGCGAGTTGACCTTTTTTACTTTAGTTTTAGGTAGAGCGGATTTTACTGGTTTTTTTCTGAATTGTAGCTCCCAATCATGAAACGATTTTGTTTTTTCCATGAATGATAGCTTTAATCTTACAAAAATAAATCAGAACGGTTTGTAAATTTTGTAAATTTCTGGAGGCAAGAAATTTGTAATATTCAACAGATATTTTGCATAAAATAGAAGTAGGTATTTTTTAGTCGAATTTTTGTCATCTATCTAACACTTTTTTTAATATCCCTTTTAGATTTTCTCTGTATCTTTCAATGGTATTTTCTGTAATTGGGAATCTTAAATATATATTCCCACTTCTACGATTAGATTCTCTTGGTCTTATCCCAATTTCATTTAAGTTAATTCTTAAATCCATTAAACTTTCGTTTGATATCTCGATATTGATATATTTATTTTTTCGAGGGAATATCCATATACAATTTCTTTTGGTTGTACCCAATAATACAATTTGGTTATTATAATAGATTTTTTTTAGATCAGGATATAATTCTTCAGACAAGTTAATTATATCATTTATTAATTGCATTACTATTGGATTGGTTTTTCTATTCCAATAAGCTTCGTCTTTAAAACAATAAAATCTACGATATTTGATTTCAGCTAAATCCTCTGATTCAATTATCTCTTTCTTTAAATATTTAGAGAATTCTTTTATTAAGTCAATAACTTTTTCTTTAGGTTTATCTTGTGTAATATATTTACACCAGAGTCTCACAGATCTTTCTCCCTCAAGAAGATAAAATTTTAAGTTATATCCTGTTACGGTTATAGAACCAGTTTCTGAACTTAAGTTCGTTTTATATCTTTCTTTTATTATTTCTATTTTATTTATTTCATTCCATACAAATTCAATAGCTTTCTCATCCCGCATCTTAAATTGAATATTTTTATTCGAAATTATAAACTGTCCACTTAGATCTTTTTTTTTAAAAATTAAAGTCAAAATCGAGCCAATTATTATTAGTATAAAAAAAATAACAACAACAAAAAATAACAAATTAAATAACCAAAGCAAGCCCATAAGTATTATCAGCACAATACTAGCTTTAATTAATCTCCATAAAATAATAATCCATGGGAGATCTTCAATACAAGTCTCTTTTATGAATATTTTTTCATTGCATTGAGGACAGCTTAACTCGCTTATTTTAAGTTCTGAATTGCAGTAAGTACATCTTTCCACATTGCCCTTCAAAATACATCACTATTCTATAAAATTTATTCTTATTTTTCTTTTATTATATAAATTAATTAAAGTTAGTTTAAAAAAGCATAAGGACCAATTTTTAAATATTATTGATTTTTACTCTTTATTTCTCTTTCTTACTTGATATGTTGCAAATTTGATAGTATGATACTAACTTTTAAATCAAAGGAGCACTCTCCTGAAAAATATATAAAGAGATACGTACAACAAGTTCAAGAACCGCTTGATCTAGATAAGTTAATTGCGAAAGAAGAACTAAGTTTAAAGTTTGATGATGATTTTACATTGGAAGAGCTTGAGTAATCAGAGTAAGTTGATTATCTAATTGTTTTAAATAAGTTCGGTCTGTTTGACCAAAGATAAAATAAATTAAGCCTTTAGAGAATTCAAACTCGCCTGAACCCTTTTTACCTTTTGTCCTAAAACGATTTCCTCATAAATTGCAATTGATTTCTTTAAAGATATAATTGCTTCTGACTTTTTTTTCAGTTTACCGAAAAGGATTCCGATCCACCACAAACGGTGGGCTTTTTGTTGTAAATCTCCTAAATTATCGACAATAGTTAAAGATTTTTCAAACAATTTAAGTGCTTCTTTATGTGTGCTTAAATCTGTCTCTGAAACAAATTGCTCATTACAATAATAGCATTTGATAGACCGAATATTATGCTTGAACTCCGTATGATTCATTATTTCATTGTTACTTCTAAATACTTGTTTACAATTTGGGCATAGAAAATATGAGTGATACTCTAATATCTCTTTAACTTTATTTAGATTTTTTTTAACCTTCTTTAATAATTCCCTTTTATTTACATCACTAGGATGTTTTTTTAAGTATTCATTGTGTAATTTCACACTTTCCTCAAGATTATCAAAAAAACATTTAATTCTTTAATTAATTAAGTTATCTTAACATTAAATGAATTAAAAAGAGTTAAAAGACAGCATTAAAAAAATGATAGAGTTAGAAAAAAAATTATTTGACCAGAATTGGAACTATAAGAATAGAGATAAGATTATAAACAGATTAAAAGAAATTCATTATGATGTTATTATTATAGGTGCGGGTATCACAGGAGCAGGAGTCGCACGGGAAGCTGCTTTGAGAAATCTGAAAGTTGCCGTTGTTGATATGCAAGATTTTGCTGCGGGTACATCTTCACGAAGTTCAAATTTAGCTCATGGGGGCATTAGATATCTCGCACATGGAGATATGGATTTGGTAAGAGAATCTGCGACCGAACGTAACTGGTTAATGTGGGCATTATGTCATCTTGTCCGTCCTATTCCATTCCTTTTTATTCAAATGGAAGAAGGAAAATATAAAAAGCGAGACATAACAGGAGCTTGTAAGATCTATGATTTCTTGGGAAATAAAGATACTGAATTTAAAATTTATAAAAAACATAAATGGTATAAACCAACAGAAATATTTGAAATGGAACCTGATTTTATAAGAGATGGTAATTTAGGAGGAGCAGTATATTACGATTGTAATGTAGATGATGGAAGATTAACTCTTGAGACATTAAAAGAGGCTGTTATAAGAGGTGCTGATGTTATTAATTATTGCAAAGTTGTTGGTTATATCAAAGATGATGGAAAGATAATCGGAGTTAAATGTAAAGATTTCGAAAATAAAGAAGATTTTCAAGTTAATGGAACTTTAGTCGTAAATGCAACGGGGATATGGACTGACAAATTACTTGAAATTTATCCTGATCATGTTCCGAAGCCACTTATTCGACCCACTAAGGGTGTTCACCTGCAATATAGAAGGAAACATGTAAAAAACAAGATGGCTACTATTATCCGCTCGATTACTGATGATAGAGCGTTTTTTGTTTTACCTCGTAATAAAGAATTTACGATAATTGGTACAACGGACACGGATTATGATGGTGATTTAGCTAGACCTTTTTGTAGTAAAGAAGATGCAGATTATTTAATTACTTCTGTTAAACATTATTTCCCAACAGCAGAACTAGAATATGATAACATTATTTCTACTTATGCAGGAATAAGACCTTTAGTAATGCAAAAAGGCAAATCAGAAAGTGAAATTTCCAGAAAACATACAATATTCTTTTCTGATGATGGGCTCTTAACAATTACAGGTGGAAAGTTGACGGCTTGGCGCAGTATGGCTGAAGATTTATTAAGACATATTGAAGAAAAAGATATTTTTCAGAACATAGGGCGGGACGAAAATTTTTCCAAACAAAAATTCATCATAGGTCTTGATAAAGAAACATGGACTAAGGAATTAGATAATTCTGGTGTAAAATTGGATACGGACATTGCTGATCACATTTATCAACAGTATGGTAAAGGAGCAATTAAGATTTTGGAAATAATTAAAAAAGATGAGGTTTTAAAAGAAAGGATAATTGACGAAAATAATTTTATTAAAGCTGAAATTGTCTACAGTCTAAAATATGAATTAACTCCGCATTTGATTGATGTATTTCTAAGACGCACAGAAATGTCATTATGGATTAGATATAAATTAGCGATGAAAGCGGTAGCCGTAGTGGCAGAAATAATGGCAAAGGAATATTCTTGGTCAGAAAATGAAAAGAACAATGAAATTGAAACTTATAAAGAATATCTTAATAAAACTGTTGAATTCATAAAATAAATTTTTTAGATAAATTTTTTATATACTTTGGTCTACTATAAAGTTATATTAAAATATAATATTTGTATTATAAATAATAAAATATTAATTCTAAAATTGAGAGTGTGTAAATTCAATTGGTTGTAGATGAATATTTAATACCTTTTGCAAGTTTTTCAGCTTTCTGGCTTTTACTTTTAGGAATCATGTGGCTTATAAATGCTTCCTATGAAGCTAACAGGCGACAATCATGGCGTCAACTAACAGGTGTAGATGACTGGAATTTCGATTTGACTAAAATACTACGATTAATGACTTATTATGGATTTGTTGTAGGGGCATTATGCATTATTGCTGGATCTTTAGGTCTTATCTTAAATGTAGCACCAAGTATTGCTTATTCGACCCAAACGGCAAATGAGAGAAACATTTTTACTTCAATATTTTTAATTATCTTTGGCTTTTTCGCTTTTATGAAACCATTAAATGATCTCCCTATTTCAAGCATGATTGGTCTTGCCGTTGCCACTGTGATAACTTTAATTGTAGTAATTTTAGTTCCCGATTCTGCAGTCGCTATTATTGGAGGTTACGTAAATCCCAAAATAATTTTGATTGTGATATTTATTATAATCTTCTGTGTTGTCGCAATCACGGTCAAATTTTACACTGCTGGACTTATGATGGCATCTAAATTTATATCATGGGCCCCCATTGCTTTCATAGTTTGTGTTATAAGTTTAATACAAGCATTCTTACTTCTAGTAATGGGAACGTCATTGATTTAAAATCTTATTTTAATTTTTTTTTTTTAGGAATTCTTATCTAATCATATACGATAAATTTATAAGACGTTCGAGGGATTTTCAGCGAGATTTAAAACCCTACGAACCTGTTAGATGGATTTTAGTTAATTTCCCCGATAATATCTCTGCTTAAATCGTAACTACACTTAGGACATTTTTTTTCCTCAGTTATATCAATTATTGTAAAACTATATCCAGATCTCCCAAAAATCATATGGCTGCAATTTGGACAATATGTGTTGCTTCCTTCGTCATGTCTCATATTTCCAACATAAGTATAAAATAAACCGGCTTTTTTAGCAATTTTATATGCCAGATCTAAGGTTTTATACGATGTCCTTTTGTCAGAAGGTGCCTTAAAATCTGGATGATATGCTGAAAAGTGAGTAGGGGTATTTTTTCCTAAATTATCGACTATCCAATTACATAATTTTTCGATTTCTTCTCTGCTATCATTCCAATCAGGTATTATTAAGTTAGTAATTTCTACATGAATTCCGTTAGTTTTAAAGCGTTTAGCTGTATCTAATACTGGTTGTACTGACTTGACACTACACATTTTCTTATAAAAGTCATCGGACATAGCTTTAATATCAATATTAGCAGCATCTATACCCACATCAATAAGCTCTTGTGATGCCTCTGGAGTTGAATATCCATTAGTAACTAAAATTGTCTTAATACCTTGTTTTTTAAGGAGCCTTACCGTATCTAATATCCATTCGTGCCATATCAAAGGTTCATTATACGTGTAAGCTAAAGTTTTTGCTCCGCTTTTAATAACTCTTTTAGTAAGTTGTTCTGGAGTCATTTCTATTAAAGACATGCTACGACCTTTATAACCTTCTAAATCATAGATACCGTTTTTTCCATTATCAGTTGGACTAATTTGGCTAATTGACCAATTCTGACAGTTTTGGCAGCTAAGGGAACATCCAATTGAAGCAATCGAATAAGCAATAGCCCCTGGCCAGAAATTATAAAGAGGCTTTTTCTCTATTGGATCTAGGCTTCCCTTGGATATAAGAGACCCATAGATTAAAGTGTATAATTCACCATCAAAATTTTTGCGTGTTCTACAAATTCCAACTTTTTCTGGTATTATAGTACATTCATTGGCGCATACGTGGCATTTTACTTTATTATCTTCGAGTTTGTCCCATAATTTTGCCTTAACTTTCAACTTTTAATCTCTAAATTTAATTTTGTTAAAAAATAATGATGTATAGAATCGACTAAATATATAAATTAATATCCTTTAATTGTTTTAGTTCTAAATCTATTATATATATGCATTTTTATAATATTTATAGATCTTCATTTTATATTAAGTAAAATAGGTTTTTAAAGATGAGTGATGTTGATCGTGCTGTTTCTTGCTATATGAAAGGATTTGTGTGCTCTCAGGCAATTCTCTCGACTTATGGATTAAAATTCGGATTGAATCGAGATATATCACTAAAGATTTCAGCTCCTTTCGGAGGGGGTTTAGCTAGGATGGGAAAGATTTGCGGTGCTGTGACTGGTGCGTTTATGGTAATTGGTCTCAAGTATGGTTATATCAATCCAAGTAAGTCTGAGGAAAAAGAAAAAATGTATGGGCTTGTTAAAGAATATGTTAGTAAATTTAACAATCGTAATGGAACTATTATATGTAAAGAATTATTAGATTGTGACATCAGTACTTCAGAAGGAAGAGATTTGGCCATTGAGAAAAAACTTTTTATAGAAGTTTGCCCTAAATTTATAAGAGATTCAGCCGAAATTCTTGAAACAATACTCGATAAATAAATATTTGTAAATTATTTTTAAATTTTTAAATAAAGGAAGGTGAGTTCTTTTCTATTTATGCAAATAAAGATATTAATTTAACCAAGGAAGAGATTAAAGGAGAGATCATAGAAAAATTAAAAATTTTAAATGATTTGGAAAAAGTAGGAAAAGGTTCAGATTTTTTTAGAGAATTAAGTGATTTAGGTTTTCTTCAGCTAGAACTTGAACAATACGAAGAATCTGAGAAAAATTTTTTATTGTGTTTAAAACATTTTAAAAAACAGCTTGATAGATTGGGACAAGCAGCAGTGTTAGGTGTTTTAAGTACTTTATATTACAAAAAGGAAGAGTTTATTAAATCAATTGAATGTTATGAAAAAGCATATGAAATTTATAATGAATTACAACAGAATGAAGAAAAAATTGTTTGTTTAAAAGGTATAGGAAATAGTTACATTAAACTAAACAAGTTAGATGAGGCTTGTGAAACATTTTTAAAGTGTAGTGCAATTTGTTCTGAAAGCAATGATTTATATAATCTATTAGATTGCATAGGAAATTTAATTCAAATCCACGAAAAACAAGAAAAATTTGATATTATTTTTAAATTATATAAGCGATCGTTAGAAGTGTTTAAAGAATTGAAGGATACGCAAGGAATGATCGTGTCTTATTTTAATCTAGGAATTATTGAAAAAAAATTTGAGAAAATAGATGAGTCCTTAAGATATTTTAAAAAAGGAACAAATCTAGCGATTGATTCAAATTATTCAGAATTTATTTTAAAAGGTTTAAGTTATATAGGAGAAAACTTATTTTACCAAGGTAAAATAAAAGATGCAAAAAATGAATTCATTAAAGCACTATATTTGGGTAAAAAAGTAAAAGCTAAAAATGCGATCATGCAATTGAGAATTTTACTGAATTCAATCGGATTGTCCGATGATGATATAAGGAAAGAATTAGAGTTTTATAAGGAATCAAGAAAGAAATAAAATATTTACTTATAAATTTAATATGTTTTATTCTGAATAATTTTATATTATTCAATTTTCATTTTATATTTAAATGGGGTTTTTTATCGCAAATGAAAACTTGTCCCTACTGTAAAAAAGAGATGGAAAATCACTGGTCTTACTGTCCTTATTGCAATAAACCTCTAATTGTAGGTTTACATCAAAAATCTAAAATTGTTAACCATCAAACTTTGGATGAAGATAAGGAATATTATTCTGAGTCTAACCCATTTACTACACTTCAATCGGAAAAATTTTATGATCCTATAATCAATAATAATAATGAAATCGAGGAGAGAATTCGAGAAATTGATCAAACTATTCAACAAAAAATAACTTTTGGGGAAACTATCGGATCCTTGATATTAGAGAAGTCTAGTCTCTATTATAAAAATGGAGATTTATCAACTTCTATTAAAATTTTAGAATTAGCATTGAAAAATTTTACAGACGAAGGTGATTTCTTACATATGGCTATTTCACATAATGAGTTAGGGCTGATTTACGAAGATACTGGATTTTTTAATGATGCGATATATCAATTTGAGCAAGCTATAGATATTCTTGAAAAACTCACTGATTATAAAAAGTTAATTCAAGTTTATAATAATATAGCTAATATTTATTACATTTTTAAGGACATAGAAATCAGTTATAGATTTTATAACATGGCTCTAAAATTAGCTGAACAAGAAAGTCTTATTGGAGAAGCAGTTAAAACGTCAAGTAATATCGTTGAAGTTCTATTCTTATTGAAGGATTATGATAAAATAAACAGAATTTTAAAAAGAAATTTAGAATATTTTAGAAATGTTGGAGATATTTTTGGAATAATTGTTTCTTTAAGCAAAATAGGGAAATTAAATTACCATTTAGGAAGTAATTATTACAAACAAGCTCATCAAAGCTTAAATGATGCCTTGGACTTGATTAAAAAAATAGACTATAAGAAGACAAAGCTGACAAAATCAAATCTAATCTGGGAATGTTATCTATATTTAGGAAAATTAAATTTACAGTTAAATAAATATGGGATAGCAGAAGATTATTTATTAAAAAGTCTTGAAGCAATACGATCACTAGAAGATAAAGGTGTTAAAGAAAGTCTTGTATTAGAAACTATGGCAGAAATGTACGAGATTAAAGGCGAATATCAAGAAGCAATTAATTATTATAACTTAAGTAATGAGATATACAATAAATTTGGAGAAAATATTAAGATAGCTGATTTAAAATTTAAAATCGCCTTAATTTATATGGATTTCATAAAAATTGAATCAGAGGCAATAAAAAATTTTGAGGAATCATTGGAAATTTTTAATAACTTAAATTATTCAAAGGAATCTGCAGAAATACTTCATCAGTTAGGGGATCTATACTTAAATAGAGGAATTATAGAATTAGCTATAGATCATTTTGAAAGAGCTAAAAGAATTTATTTTTTAATGAAAGACGATTATAACTTAGAACTGATTGACGGAAAAATCAAATCCTTAATTAATTAGGACTTGTTTTTAAAAACTTTATTTAAAAAAAGAACCTATTGATCTTTGTGTGTTAAATGAGCAATGATCCACTCAATAGATAATTTCCCTTTAGCATATTTTTGCCAAATATACATTAAAATACCTAAAAAGGAAATGTAGCTAAAATATATAGTAAAGAAAAAGAAAATGTTCAGCTGTCGGATAAGGAAAATTAAACCAATAAAGTGTAGTAAAAATAAGCTAAGTGAAACTCTCCCATAAAAGATAAATGTTTTAACAATTAAATTTTGGATACAAATTATATCTAAGAAATAAAAGGAGATTCCGAGAAGAATTAAGGAGATACCTAAACAAAAAAATAAATTCGGTGCTGTACCTCTTATCAAATATCCCGGAATTCCAGATATGTTGAAGTATGGTTGATTTTGTATAATTGGAAGCAAATAAACAAAAGGATATTCTCGAGAATCTAAAGACTGTGTTGTGACTAAGCGATATCCATAGAAAATACTTATACCTAAAAATATAAAACCAAAAACTATCAACGTACGAAGAGTGTCTATATAGGCATCTACACTTTCTAATAACATTGAATCAAGTATTCGTTCTCCAAAAATTGTGGAAAAAAAGCATAACGCAATATAGGGAAAAAATGGAACTTCTGGAACCGGTGAGACTAGTATAAAATGTATTAAACCCATGATAGGACTGTAAACCTTTCCAGAATATAAGACTTCTCTTATCGGAGTTGTAGCGTAAAAAATAAAAAATCCAGCGATCCATCTTGATCCTCTTGATAATTTCACTGTATAATAACTAATTATTTGTGCGAAACCAGTAAACATAAATATATTCCACCCCCAAAATCTTAACGGAAACACAATTATTGTATCTGTCATTGTAAGAAAAATAAGATTATAAACCATTCCTAAACTTATTAATATAAATCCTCTCATTAAAATTTGATTTCTGATGATTTTATCAGGAGTGATCCCCATTTTTTTTTTCCACCAAAAAATAACAGTCAAAGAAGAAATAAATACAAATAAAGAAGTTCCTAATCCATCTAACATTAAATGAAGAAGACCATATACGTATCTTGATTCAGAATCAATCCATACCCCCGCAGTATTTATCAAAATAATTATACAAATAGCTAATCCCATAAGAAAATCAATAGACCTGATTCTTAATGGTTTTCCATTTTTATGTAAACATAAGTTAATCCTATTTTTTTTAGGTAAATTCATACTCTCTGGAACATTTTTTTAAATTATTTGTTATTCAATAAAGTCTTCGGCGACATAAACTTTTGTATTATATTCCTTGAAACCTAATGATTTTATGAAATCATAAGATGCCTTATTGTCAACATAGACTTCACATAAAAGCTCTTTAACTCCCCTTTCTTTAAAGAAATTCCAGGCAGCCATACCAAGAACAGTTCCTAAACCTTTGCGTTGGTGTCTGGGAAGAATTCCTAATCCAGCAATTACACCGGAGAGAGGACCTTCAAAATCAAGGATAATAAAACCTCCATCAGTTCCATATACTTTTGCAATAAGAATTACGGTGTCAGTGTAGCTAAAAATTTGATTTAGAGTATCTAGAGATATTCGAGAATAAGGTGTATTTGATGTTAACCATGCTCTATTGTATATATTCATAACTGTTTCTAAATCATCCTTTTTTGCTTCTCTTATCTTTGCATGGAGTATATTATGCTCAACTTTATCCTTCAGTTCATTCTCATGATCAGATGTAATTTTATCAACTGGTAATCTCATTTGAATATAAGAAAGACCTTTATTTTCAATTTCTTCTTGAACTTTCTCGACAGATTCACTTCGTTTTGAGCTTGATTCGAAAGATAAAAAAAAAGTTCTTATTCTCTTTTCCTTGAAACTTTCTTTCATAGTAAAGCATAAAAAGATTTTAAAAAATTTAATACTTACTCTTAAATTTTGATAATTTTAGAATTTTGTTTTGAACTTGACACGAAAGATAGAAAGAAAATTTGAAACTAATTCTGGGTTCCGACATAGGTACTAAAATCAGGATCGAAGTCCTCTCGCCTATAAATTTTTTTACCAAAATCCTCAAATCCTAATTCTCGAATAAAAGCATAGGAAACAGCATTATCTTTATAAACCTCGCATCTAAGTTCTTTTACGTTTTTAAAATTTTCTTTTAAATAGTTCCATGCAAACATACCCATTATTGTTCCTAAACCCCTTCGTTGATACCTTGGGACGATTCCAAGTGCCGCTATTACTGCAAACTCCTTATTTGGACCCTCAAAATCTAATAAAACAAATCCCGAGTCTTGACCATATACTTTAGATATAAAAAATATTGTATCAAGATCTTCAAAGATTGTTAATAAAGAAGTTTTTGTTATCTGTCTGTAAGGTGTATTAGAAGTCAGCCAGCTTTTGTTGTACAAATCTCTTAAATTAATAATATCATCTTTAGTTGCTTTACGAATATTTGCTTTTATGATATTTTTATCGATTTTTTTTTTTAGATTTTCTTCAAATTCGTTCGAGATTTTATCAACCGGCAATCTAAATTGAATATATTCCATTCCATCTGCGTATAGCTCCTCTGAGGTTTTGCCAATTTTATCTTTACGCTTTATTTTAGTCTCAATAGATAAAAAAAAAGCATGAATTCTTCTTTTTTTTAAATCAAGTTTAGAAACGGACATAATTGGGATATCGAATATTGTAAATTCAGATTCAGATTAATAGACGAGTTAGAGTACTAATTCAAGATTTTCTCTTATTTTTGCTTCGATTGCATCGTCTAATAATGATTTTTTTCTTAAATTTGTAATTCCTATTTGAATTTTTTCTCTAATTTTTGGATCTTTTATTAGATTTTGGCGTTCATTTGAAAACTCGAAGTTTGAGCGAATTTTGATATCTTCTTCAATTTTTTCATTTAATACTAATTTCAACTTAGCAAACGATTCAGATAAATCCTCGTATAATCCGTTTATGTCAACTATATAACCGGGAAAAACGACTTTCATTCGTTCTTCCATTAAATCTTCATCTTCTATAAACATTGCATACAAGGGCATATAAATCCATTGAATTGGTTTAGAAAATAACTCATCTTGGGTGTCTTTTATAGCCCAGCTGATTAAATCATTAGCATCTTGGAGGCAATTATTTGATTTGAATTCAATAATTTCATTGGCTTTTTTAAAGAGAGTTTCTATCTGATTTTTATAATTTTTTAGTTTTGAAATTTTTTCTTCTTTCTCTTCTTTATATTCAAATAATTGTCTATCTCGATTTTGCAGTTTTAAATTCAAATCCTTTTCAAGAACTTCTAATTTTGTTTTAGCTTCAGTATCAATTCTAACAGCCTCTTCCTTAAATTTATTATATTTTTGGTAAAGCGTTTCAATTGAATTTAAAAAATTTTCTCCTTCTTCATTTAAATCAGTAAAATGTTTTTCAAATGGGGGTAAGAGATCTTCAAATACTTTAGACTTTAAGGATTCCTCACTAGAAAAAAATCTATTTTTTTTAATTATATCCTGCAAACTCCTTTCTGCTGTTTTGAATAATACCGAAATATTTTCAATTAAACTTTTTTTTTCATTCACTTTCCAATTATCAATTTTATCATGTTCAAATTCAATTTGTTTTCTCATTTGATTATCATCAATTGTTTCTGTAGTTTTATTAATCTGCGAGGAATAACGAAAATCCGCATCTTTGAGTTTTACTGTGAGTTCTGTAATCCATTTATCTATAACATCACCAATTAATTTGGTTTGATTTTCCCATCTTGTAGCGTTACCTTTCATTGTTCCAATTGTTTTTCGATAATCCTCAGCTACATCTAAAGCTAAATCAGTACCTAAATTTGAATCTAAGGGAACGTAACCAGTAATGGGCTGATAATCAAGTAAGGGAATCAGTTTTAAAAGTGATTGTAGATGTTCTGGATTAATTAGGCCTTCAATATTTAGGGTTTGATATTCAGATTCTTCTCCAGTACCAATTTCCTCCGCCTCAGTGTCTTCATATGTTAAAACGTCAATAATTCTGCTTAAAACGTCAACTTCTGATCGATTATCTATATTTCTCAATACATGTCCAATTAAAGGTTGCCTAGGTGGATTGCTAAATTTTCCTTCCTTTGAAAACACTTTTAATCCGTCTAATATTATATGAGTCGAATTAACTCCTTGTATGCTTAAAAAGGGCCATAGTAATCTTGAAAATGATAACACTTTTTCATTTGGTTTAAGGTCCTTAGTTAAAAGATAAAAGGCAAGTGTCAATTCATCATTTTCTAAAATATAAGGTAAATCCGGACTTTTTCTTAAAAATAAAGGAAATAAAAATTGGGATCCATGTATTGACATCTTTTAATTTGTTTATTACTTTTTTATTGGATTATAAAATTAATACTTTGACAAAATATAAGAAACATGAAGATATTTTTGGTTTACCTTAATTGTTCATAATTATTTGCAATTACAATTATTAATAGCGAACAAATTATCAATAAAGCAGGTACAGTTGATCCAAGGTTCGGCCACCCAGCAATCTCAAATATGCCCTGTGAAAGTCTACCCATATAATAAAGAAAGAAACCTAATGCATTTAACGCATATGATTTTCTAAGAACGCCGTAGGTTTTAAATGCTAAATAGACGAATAGGAATGGAATAACTGCTATGAAAATCGGAGTCAAAATAAAATTTAAAATAAATCTACCAACAGGATATGACCGACCAAAAATTTTGACGGTCTCCAGCTTAATGTTTAGATCATAATCTTCAACAATTTGAGGATCCATTAAAAACTCATCTGGTAAGGTTAAAACCAGAATTCCTATCATTATAGGAATTCCTATTAAAGCTATTCTAAGTATCAATTTAATGTCCACAGTTTTATCGTTTTTTTTTTTTTCTATATCAGGTGGAAATAATAATATCCCCAAAACACCCATTGCGCAGGCAATTCCCATCCATGAAAAGAAAGTGGCCAATCTAAAGTATAACATCAATCTTTGTGCAATCACTGCATTCGATGCATTAAGTTCAGGGACAAAGAAATAATATCCTATAAAGAAAGCCCTTCCCGCAGCTAAACATAAAAACAAAATTGAGAAAAATAACCAATATAATTTTTTAGATGTTCTAAATCTCATTAAGAGGAAATAAGAAAATAATAAAAAATAATACCCGACAACTATGAAATATAGACCCATTTCGATTGCCATAAAGTAATCCATGGATTTGAAACCCTCTTCTATCATTTAAATCAATTTTTAATTATTTTAATTTAATTATTTTATTATTTTAATTTAATTATATTATCTAAGTTATATATTTTAAATATTAATTTTTCGATAATTACTAAAATTTTCGATAATTACTAAAAATATACTTTAAAACAATAAAATATGAATTATAAGAGCATATGCAGATCGAAAATAATATTGAAACTTTTAATTCACTATTAAAGCGACGAGGTTTCATTTGGGGGCCATCCCCTGAGATATATGGTGGATTAGCTGGATTTTATTCTTATGGTCCTGCGGGAATGGCAATAAAAAATAATATTCTATCTCTTTTTAGAAGAGAATTAAGAGCTTTTGGATTTGGAGAAGTAGAGTGCCCAACAATAATGCCTGAAATTGTCTGGAAAGCCTCAGGTCACTTAAATAGATTTATAGATCCAGTGCTTAAATGTGAGAAATGTAATTCATTAATTAGAGCTGATAAGTTTCTACAAGAAAATCTCCCCGACCGTATGATTGAAGGATTATCGTTTGAGAAAATGGAAAATTTAATTAAAAAAAACAATCTTACCTGTCCTAAATGCGAAACACCTTTTAACAAGATAGAAGAATATAATTTAATGTTAAAAACACATGTAGGAAATAATATGGCTGCTTATTTACGTCCAGAAACAGCAACTACAACATATTTATTATTTAATCGATTAAATCTAGATGGAAGAAGGCAATACCCCATTAAAATTTTTCAGTATGGAAAAGCTTACAGGAATGAAATATCCCCGAGACAACAAGTGCTTCGAATGAGGGCCTTTGATCAATTTGAATTACAATTGTTTATAGGAAAAGAGCAGGAAATGAATTTTGAGGATTATGATGAAGTTAAAATAAACTGCTTACCCTTATTAGATTGGAAGCTTCAAGATCGCAATATTAGCAAGCCAAATATAATGTCTCTAGAAAAAGCAATACACAGTGGTATTCTTAAAAAACCTGCTTATGCTTATTGTCTGTATATAGGATATTATTTAACAAAAATATTAGGATTTCAAGAAAAAACAATAAGACTCAGGCAACATTCTCCAGATGAAAGAGCTCATTATGCAGACGATGCCTGGGATTTAGAAATTAAAACGAAACAATTTGGATGGGTTGAAATTTGTGGTATTCATGATAGAACTAATTATGATTTAAAACAACATGGAGAATTTTCAAAACAAAGCTTTGAGATCGCGATGGGATCAGATCCTAAACAAAAAGAAATACCACAAATTCTAGAGATAGCGTTTGGACCCGATAGAATAATATATACTCTACTTGAGAGCGCTTTCAACGTTGAGGAAGCCAGAATAATTTTGAAATTAGAATCAAATTTGGCGCCAAATTCAGTAGCTGTATTTCCTTTAGTAAGAAACAAACCAGATCTTAGAAAGCTTGCTTTAAAAATTCATAA
>SDBT01004165.1_pt1 | contig 24651 bp, 26 predicted proteins | sample 2277101 | NCBI WGS metagenome assembly SDBT01 (sample SAMN10404973, study PRJNA504765) | marine sediment metagenome | isolation source: marine sediment core GS10_PC15, 103 cmbsf | place: Arctic Ocean: Southern Knipovich Ridge | collected 2010 | reverse complement strand
TGAATGTCTCCATCCCAAACACTCTTCCCCGCAACCTCTCACAATATCCTTGTTTATCCGCGCTAGGTGTTATTGACAGGTAGTACCATCCTCCACAGTTCGTTTCGAATTTAGTGTTTTGGTGATTCGAATTTGTCTCGGATTTCGTGATTCGAATTTCGAATTTGTGTGGATACACAATTTTTCACTTTACATCAAACATTAAATGTAGTATAATACATATCAAACTAATACGCTAAAACAATTAATAGTCAATAATCAATAGTCAATAGTAAATGGGGTTTGCTTATAATGGTTGCCGAAGCACAAATACTCAACATCCTCGTCGCTCTACATTTGTCGAGAGTCCTTTACAAATCCACCCTTTTTATGCAAAACAAACCCAATTTACTGAACGCTCAAATAAACGTAACTTCTGTTATAACAAAGGATTACCAAAATAAATGACTTTACAGACCCCCCAAAAACAAACCCAATTCAAACCCAATCAAACCCAATTTCAATCCCACCGCCTCTACGCCTACTTCAACTTTTTGCTGTGGGATGTCGTACGGAGAAAATTATGTTCTGTAACCGTTTAAATGGGAAATATCAGATTCATTAACTATAACAGTGGCTAAAAGAAAAAAAACAAAAAGCAGGACGAAAAGAATATCATTTAAGCCCGGCATCTCGAAAAGGAAGAAACATCAAAAGGTGACCCGCATGCTGAGTTTAACGGGTATTTTGAAAGTATCAGCGGTAGTTTGTGTTCTTGCTGCCGCAGTAATCGGCTTTGTATTCCTGGACAAATATGTAAAAAAAGCCGTTCCCGTCTCGGAAAAAACCGGCCCTCTGGAATTGGTGGACGTCCCGGCCTGGGTCAACGAGCCGCTCAAGGAAAAAATTTACGCTGCGGCGAGAGCCTATGGCGAGGACTTAAAACTTGATGAAGATGCCGCCTCATCGGTGCAGCAGAATATTGAGATGCAGGTCGGGTGGCTGGACAAAGTAAAAGTGCAGGTCACCCACGACCGCCTGCTCATCAAGGCGCGGTGGCGAAAGCCCCTGGCCCTGGTCAAATCAGGAGTTCAAAGTTTCTACGTTGACCCCGAGCTGGTCGTGCTCGATTTTGTGCCGATGCCGAATCTTCCCATCGTAAGGATAAGAGGGCTGTCGATAACAACAGAACCACCGCCGCCGGGAAAGGTCTGGCAAAAAGACGATTTGGCTGCGGCAGTAGCCATATTGACCCAACTCGACCGAATGGATAAACTCGTTACACCCGATAGCCCCCTGCTCTATGAAATCGCTCGTCTCGATGTGAGCAATTTCAATGGCCGGCGAAACAGCCGGTTTCCACATATTATCCTTTACACAAAGGACAATACCGAAATTATCTGGGGAGCTGAAATCGGCGCCTGGCAGCGACATCTGGAAGCGACAGATGAGGAGAAACTCGCCAAGCTATATGGCCATTACGAAAAGTACGGCTCACTGCTGAATAACGTCAAGTACATCAATCTGCGCTACCCGCAGGACAATGTCCCCCTTCCGATTGACAAATATTAGCCGCCGACAAAACCATTCAACGCACTGGCCAGGTCAGTATAGCGATACCGGATTTGGAATTCTGTGCAGATTGATTTAAATCTCGCCAGAACCGACTCACTCAATCTGCTTTGAAAATCCGCGTCAGCCCCGCAGCAAAAGATTCTACAGCCGGCAAAACGATATTTGTAAATCCTGCATTTGTTAGCTACGTTATAGGGACATCTGCCGGTCGGCATTGGTTTTATGTTTTTGGCACCCAGATTTGCGGCCAGATACATCATCTCCGGCGTAGTAACAAACAAACGGTGGTCAAAACTATCTAAATCACAACATCTACCGCAGGCCTCGCACAGCCCCGCCAAATGGACAGATTCGCGTCTCTGCAGGGTAAGCCAATCGTAAATTTCAGCTACTCTTTTCAGGAGCAGGCTGTTTGTCCTGCACTCTGCCACCATTTTTTCTCTCTTTTAATTTTTTCTATTTTCTCAAGGCTATAATATCTTTCGCGATTGATGCCGGGACATCTTTGAGCCGCCTCGTTCCAGGCATTTTGGCTGGCTAAATTGCTCGGCCAAAAAGGCCAGATTCTGCACTGACTCGGCCGAACAGGGTAAATCGAACATCTTTTTTCCCCGCCGTCGCCCTTTTGCAAAAATGTACAATCTTTTGTACCTGACTGCTCAATAAGCGTTGTGCGCAGCCCCACACGCTTCAAACATTTTTGCCGCAACTGCCCGGTCGTTTTCTTCAGGAAATCGGCGATGAGTCTGACCTCTGGCTTAGCAACCCAGATATAACCTTCAGCAGGCCCGGAACAACACCGCCCGCACTGCATACACTCAAAATGCAAACCACCAACATACCAGGGCATACTATTAACATCAATCATCTGACAAATCTGATTTCAGCCACTCTGTAACCTGGTCAACAAATCCTCGGGCACTTTCAAATGCGTGGCGGGCATTATCTTCTGATATTGAAGAGTTAGACTCGTAGTCACCCAATTGTCTCTCACCAAAAATTATATTCAGGTCTCTACCCAGCCGTTTATCAAAAATCCCTGTTTTCACAAAATACTGACCAAAAGCAGAAATAACAGCTTTGTGCGAAGTAAAAGTCATTTTCTTTTTAAGCAGCGCTGCTTGGGCCAAATAAAACATCGCATAATATGACCGCGAAACAGCAGAGTCATAATCACCGTCGTCAATCAATAACTCGGCACTTCTCAAATATCTGCGGGCTTTTTCGATAAGCGCTCGAATCTGGCTCATACGGTTATACCTTCCTTACGGACATTTATAAGCAAGGGACTTTCGACTTTCTCGAAATTACTCTCGGAGACCGGATATACCGCTATCAGAATATTATGCTCAAGATTCAAATCTGTAAATATATCAGCCATTCGGTCAATCTCTTCGCAGGGGTCAACCGCTCCTGCCAGCACAACAGCAAGGTCGATGTCTGAATGTTCATCATTGGCCTGACCCCTTGCATAAGAGCCATAGAGCACAACCTTTTTAAGCCGCTGCCCGTAAAGCTCGGCTATCTTCCGTTTGAACTCTTTAAGTATCTGTTCTATTTCCATAACGTATTCCTGAGTGTTCTACCTAACCTCTCTACTTGAATTATACAAAAATCGGCCTGGCATAGCAACCACCTTGCTTTTAACATTCAAAATGCAGACGGCCGATATACCACGGCATTTTGTTTTTGACCATAGATTTCACAGATTTAACGCTGGTTTGAGTTCACAGTAGATAACAAAATAACTACTGGACAATAATCATCAGATTTACCACTTCAGTACCGCTCCTGTGTCGGCGCTGGTTGCCATTGAGGCGTATTTTGCAAGATAGCCCTGCGTTATCTTTGGCTTCGGTGGTTTCCAGCTCTTTTTGCGTTCGGCCAGCTCGGCTTCAGACAGTTTTACATCTATCCTGTTGTTCGGGATGTCAATTTCTATTATGTCACCATCTTTGAGCAATCCTATTGGCCCGCCTACGGCGGCTTCAGGACTGATATGGCCGATGCAGGCCCCTCTCGTTCCGCCGCTGAACCTGCCGTCTGTAATCAGTGCAACAGACTCACCTAATCCGGCACCCATAATATAACTTGTGGGACTTAACATCTCCTGCATACCCGGCCCGCCCTTCGGCCCTTCGTAACGAATTACCACAACATTGCCGGTCTTTATCTTGCCGGCCAAAATACCATCGCAGGCCTCTTCCTGGCTCTCGAAGATGATAGCCGGGCCGGTGTGAGTCAGCATCGCATCTGCCACGCCAGCCGCCTTGACAACACCACCGTTGGGAGCGAGATTGCCCCTCAGTATTGCCAGTCCGCCGGTCCTTGAATATGCATTATCGAGCGGGTGGATTACTTCGGGATTTTTGATTTCGGCACCAGCGATTGTCTCACCAAGCGTTTTGCCGGTTACCGTCAGACAATCGGTGTTTAAGAGGTTCGCAACCCTGCTGATTTCTTTTAGTATTGCGCTTACGCCTCCGGCGGCATCAACATCCTCAATATGGAATTCGCTTGACGGTGCTACCTTACAGATATTTGGACATTTAGCGCTAATCGCATTTATTCGCTCAAGGTCGTATTCGATGCCGGCTTCGCCGGCAACTGCCAACGTGTGCAGGACGGTATTTGTCGAGCCGCCCATCGCCATATCCAGAACAAGGGCATTATCCAGCGATTTTTCATTGATTATATCCAGCGGCTTGATGTCCTTTTCAACGAGGGCCATAATCTGTTTGCCCGCTGCTTTATAAAGCTTCTCCCGCTTCGGGTTAACCGCCAGAATCGTGCCGTTACCGGGCAGAGCCATTCCAATCGCCTCGCAAAGACAGTTCATCGAATTGGCGGTGAACATCCCCGAACAGCTCCCCTGTGCCGGGCAGCCGGTGCGTTCAAGTTCTTTTAACTGTTCTTCGTCAATCCTGCCGGCATTGAATTCGGCGACACCTTCAAATATGCTGATAAGGTCAACCGTTTTGCCGTCGCCTGTTTTGCCGGCTTTCATAGGCCCGCCGGATACAAAGATTGTCGGTATATTGAGCCTGGCCGCCGCCATCAGCATACCAGGTATGATTTTGTCGCAGTTGGGAATACAAACAAGGCCGTCAAAACAGTGCGCACGTACCATAGTCTCGACCGAATCGGCGATAATTTCACGCGAGGCCAGAGAATACTTCATACCGGTATGGCCCATAGCAATGCCGTCACAAACCGCTATTGTATTAAATTCAAAAGCGGTCCCTCCCGCACGGCTAACGGCCTGTTTGACAATCCGGCCGACCCTGTTGAGATGAACGTGGCCCGGCACTATCTCGCAAAAGCTGTTGGCAATACCAATGAATGGCCTGTCAATATCGGCGTCACTTAACCCGCAGGCACGAAGCAAGCTCCTGTGCGGAGCACGCTGAAAACCTTTTTTGACCGTATCACTTCTCATTTGTCTCTCCTGTCCAAAAATGGTTTACACAGTAATCTGAAAGCCCGAAAACCTGATTTTAACCGCCAATTAAAGACAAATAAAGAAAAATCAGTTGTCCTTGTCCGGACAAGATGTATAATTGTAAGCTGACTTTATAACAGAATTAAAACTTTTTTGGGAGATTGAATGATGTCGGAGAAGATTTTCACTTTATTAGTTGGTGCACTAATTTGCTCACTGCTCTTATCGGCTGGCTGCGCTGAGCCTGTTAAAGAAGTTGCAAAACCCAGGCTTGAACCCGAAGAACAAATCCTGCAGGTCCCAACGGAAGAGGAGGTCGAGCCACAGGTTGAAATCGAAAAGCAACTGCCCGAAGCTCCAACAGAAGAAACTGCCACCCTGGCACTGAAGTTCAGCCCGCAGGATTCAACAACTTACAAGATAACGGCAGAAGCACAACAGAGCGTTAAATGGGAGGGTCCCCTGCCGGACGACACAACCTTCAAAGGCGGCCAGAACGACACCAAAATGGAAATGACCTTCACCCAGCAGATACAAAGTGTCAACGAAAAAGGCAACGCTGTCGCGAAGATTACAATAGAGGCCCTAAAGTATTCCTCTGTAATTAAGGAGAATCTTGTTGTGGACTTCGACAGCTCCAGAGCAGAAGACCAGGACAGCCCATTGGCAAAGTTAATCGGACAAAGTTATACGATAGAAATTACACCTACAGGCAAAGTTACAAAAGTTATTGACGCAAGCGGCGCACAGGTTGCGGTCAGAGGCGGCCCCTCGCCCCCCATAACAGCATTAAAGCTGCTTACCACAGAGGCAATTAAGAACCGTCACGGTTTTATTGCCCTGCCTGACGCCGACAAAAGCCAATTACGCACAGGTGAGAACTGGAGCAGTACAAAAACCTTTTTGTTCGGTATGATGGGCTCAAAATCATACGAAAAGATTTACACGCTGAAAGAAATCAGAGACACAGACAATCGCCGGACTGCCATCGTTAAGATGAACGCCATTCCCACCTCGGAAACAGCAGAACAGCTGCACAAAGAACAGGAAACAAGCCAGTTTTCAAAAATGTTCGATACTACCGAGACATATACCGGCCGGTTAAAGCTGGATTTGACCACCGGCAAAATCGAAAAATATCTTGAAAAACTGCAGTCAGAATGGATTGTCGTCGAACCGTTGGCCGAACAGCAAGAGGACAAAGAACCCATTATCCTGACAATGGGTGCCCTTCGTCTCTACAGTCTCGAAAAAATTGATTGAAAACAGTTCCTGGTTCGTAGTTCGTAGTCTATGAACATGTTGCCGCCAACTATGAACTCAACTGGAAGGAGTAAAATTGAAAGCCGCACTAACTGTTATTATTACTGCACTTGGATTGAGCGTCCTTGCGGGATGCCACCCGGCCGGCGGCAAAAAAGAACTGTTAACCGTAGATTTCCAGAAGGACCAGACCCTCCGATACAGGTTCGTCTCCAGCAGAGATACTGACATCAATTGGGGCCCGAGAAGAAGCGGACGCGGGGCAGTCGGGAACAGGGGCGACAAATCCTTCGAGTCAATGGAAATGGTCGTTGCCTACACACCCATTGAAGTAGAGCCTTATGGCCTTACAATTATCAAGGCAACCTGTGAATCAGTAAAAATCAAGCGAAGCTCAGGCAGGGGCCAACGCGGCGCAAGAAAAGATGCCGTAGAAAGCCTCGCCGGCAAAACTTTCACATTCACCGTCAGCCCTGCCGGGGAAATAGAGGATTATTCGCAATTAGACAAGTTAATCAAAGAGATTGGCACGAAGGCATTCCGCCCGGGCAAAAGAAGAATTAAGGAACCCGATATGATAGGGGACTTCACAGCCACCCAATGGTTCCTGTGGGATTCGGTTTCGAGCATAGAAAAAGCTGTCGAAGGGGTCTCAGTGGGCCAAACCTGGAAGTCTAAACTCTCCGTACCTGCCCCAATGGTAATGCGAAAGGCAAGAGATGTTACTTATACGCTCGATGAAATCCGCCAGAGTGAAAAAGGGCGAATAGCAGTGATAAAAAGCTCTTATTCGCCTGCCGAATCAGCTCCGCACGGCTGGCCAATACCTTATTCCGGCAGATTCCAATTGAGTGGCAGGTTCGGCTTCCTTAGAGGATACAAGCTCCTGGATTTGCAGGGTCACGGCGAGGAACTGTTCAATATCGATGCAGGACGAATAGAGCAGTACAATCAGCAGTACCGGATGCAGCTGGAGGCCTCTTTCCAAATGGGTATCGATGCAAAACCACGGATAACTATAGAACAAAAACTGACAATGCAGCTTCTCAAATGATTGGTAACTGGTAATTGGTTACCATATTACAGCGGAGGTAATTGCAGATTGGAAAGCAAAAATTTATGGGCGCCGTGGCGAATCGGATACATCCAGAACTTGAGCGAAAGCAGCGACTGTTTTATCTGTGAAATAATCGCGAACCCACAGGATGATGATAAAAATCTGGTGCTATGGCGGACAGACAGAAGCATCGTGATACCAAATCGCTTTCCCTACAACAACGGTCATTTGTTAATAGCGCCGGTGCGACATATTCCCGACCTCGACCAGGCAAGCGACGAAGAACTACTGGAATTAACCAAGCTGGTCAGAGAATCACAAAAGGCCTTGTCCCTTGCGATAAAACCTCACGGCTTCAATGTCGGTATGAATTTCGGCCGATGCGCCGGAGCTGGATTACCCGGGCACATGCATATCCACCTCGTCCCCCGATGGGATGGGGACACAAATTTTATGAATGTATGCGGCGATACCAATGTCATCAGTCAAAGCCTAACCGAGCTTCTTGAGCAATTAAAGCAGATAAGCAGAAAACATAACCTCCCCGGCTTGTAATGTCTAACACCCTTGCAGCTTACTATATGAATTCTACTTTTTCTTTTTGATGGCTCCAGCAACTACAGCTTTTGACATTCTTTTAGTTTTGGTTTTTGCGTCTTTGCCGGGACTAAAACCGCCTTTTTCTTTTTTGGCCGTAGAGTATTCTTCCATATATAAACTTGCATGAAGCTGTGTAGGAGTTCGAGACCTCATCTGTAATTGCTCTCCTTATGAACGATATTTTTCCGATTGCTTGAAAGATTCTCGTCCATATCGAATCCCTTCAACAATATTACCTAACAATAATTTTATCAAGCGGTCAAGTTCGGTTCCACTTTTATAATCCGCTTTAGCGATAAAATCCACTCTCTCAGCTTTTAATAACTCCCTGCAGATTTTCTTGCCCGGTGAGTTATGAGATTTATAAACAGCAATGGCATACCCGCCATTTTTTCTGATTACCGTCATACATGGAACATCGGTCAGCCCGTCGCCGATATACATAATGTTTTGAAAGGGTATAGGTCTCAAAGGCACAGGCATATGTAAATTGATGTTCTCGCTCAGATTCTCTTTGCCTTTGTTAATTCTGAAAATGAACTGGGTTTTTAAGGTGTCGTTCACTATTACATTCGGGAAGGTTGCAGCTCCATATTCATTGTAATAATATTCTGAAGCAAATACTTTATAAAGATATTTAGCTATGACTGTTCCTGATATTATTTCCTTTAAGCCCGCTGAGATTACGTAATGTCTAAGTTCTATATCGCTATAAAACCGCTTTTTAACATAGTCATTTATTCTCTTAAAGTAAGTTTGAACACCTGGGAAGTAATTGATGTTTTTAGCCAATTCTTTTAATATTTGAGCGGTAACCGGAAAATGCCTGGATTTGGATTTTTCAAGCATCAAACGCATGTAAGCCACAATCGCTTCACCATTTGTTCGCGAGGACTCTTCGTTGACCTGCTTCCAGAACTTCTTTCCGTCCTTGATGCCGATTTCCGGCAGAACGGTATATTCCTGCATTGGCTGCGGGGTCAGCGTGCCGTCAAAGTCATAGACGATTGCGATAATATTATGCTTAAATTCTTTACTCATAAAGGCAAATGGTATCCACTTTGGGGCTGGCTTGTCAAATGCCATTTTTCAAAAAGACAAAGCAATGTAGGTTGGGCTTTAGCCCACCGAACAAAAACTCGGACATTCTTTAAGGTGGGGCAAGCCACGCGACTAGCCCAGCGGCTGAGTGTAGTTTTGGCGGGGTCGGGATTTTGGATAAGGAGGCCGGATTGCCGGGATGAAGCCGGCAATGCAGCACGAACGCAAATCCGTTAATAGTCTTTGACTTAACTTTAGCGTTCAATTAATCTTCTGTAATTATGAAGAGATTAGCTGCATCGTGTTTTGGTCTTGGCCGGCTGCCCGTTGCTCCGGGGACCTGGGGCTCGCTGCCGCCGGCGATAATCTTTGCGGTGATGTGCCACTTCGGCACATCGGCTGCGCTAATATCAATCATAATGGCAGCTCTGTTTCTGGCTGGTTCGGCTGTTTGTGTAATATGCGCTCCTGCCGTGATTAGGGCGACGGGCAAAGCCGACCCGCCGGAAGTGGTTGTCGATGAATTTGCAGGCCAGGCAGTTACGTTTTTAGCTATAGGTACAGTGCCGACCGGCCAGATTTGGGCTACTGCTATAACGGGTTTTTTGCTCTTTAGGTTATTTGACATCGCCAAGCCCTGGCCAATCCGCAAGCTCGAGAAGCTGCCGGAAGGCTGGGGTGTTCTTGCCGACGATTTATTGGCAGGTGTGTATGCGAGCATCGCACTGCTTTTTTGTCTGCGAATCGGCCTGGTCGAGTACATTACCGAGTCGTTTAGCTTTGACGTTTCATCATTAAATATATTCTCTGCGGCGATTTTGGGGGCCATCCAGGGCCTGACGGAATTCCTGCCGGTCTCATCGTCCGGCCATCTGGTTCTATTTGAGAACATCTTCGGCTTTAATCCCGAAAAGCCCGAGATGTTATTGTTCGATTTGGCCATTCATGTCGGAACCGTCGCTGCCATTTTTATTGTCTTTCGCAAATCCATCGCCGCTTTTTTAAGGAACCTGATGGCATCCGGCAAATATGGAACCTCGGCCATTGATATTTATAAAAAAAGCCCAGGCGTCCACCTGCTGGTGCTGGCGATTGTAGCTACCGTTGTAACCGGCGTGCTGGGCTTATTGTTCAGAGACTATTTTGTCTCTGCCCGGGGCAGTTTGGCAATAGTAGCCTGGATGTGGGTTATCACCGGGACATTGTTACTGATTACCGATTGGCGAAAAAAACCCCGCCTGGGTCTGCGTCAATTCGGCATCTGGCAGGCGATAGTGGTCGGCCTGGCTCAAGCCGCTGCAATTATGCCCGGAATTTCACGCAGCGGTGCAACTATCTGTGCAGCCATCCTGATCGGTCTGCACCGCCGATGGGCGGTGGAGTTTAGCTTCCTGATAGCAATACCGGCAATACTGGGGGCAACAGCGATACAATTGGTCAAGGATTCGGCGGAAATCGGCTCCGGCAGCCTGCCAATCAGTTCGGTTTTAACCGGCTCAGTTGTAGCCGCTCTTGCAGGCATCCTTGCCCTGAAACTGCTCATCAAGGTCTCCAGGACCGCAAATCTAAAGTTTTTTGCTTTTTATTGTTATATTTTGGCCTGCTTTGTGCTGGTTTATCTCTTGAGATAAGCTTCAATCTGTGCAATAATTACCACTCAATCAAGGTGTTTTTGAGTAAATCTTCTTGTTAATAATTTTGGCCCTCGAATCTGATGAATATTTCGAGGTGCTGAAAAAATATGACGAAGAACTGGAAGGTTTAACTGGAAAAATCTGGGAAACTGAATATCTAAATGTATAATGAACGCTTAACCGACTGTACGGCTCGGGAGCCGATTTCGTGATAAAACACCCCCCTTGTCTGCTGTCGCAGACAGCAAAGGGGGTAGAGGCAAAATAGGAACCCTTTTAAAGTTTAAATTTTTTCATAAGGAACCAGCAATATGTTTCCCCGAAGGCTGTTTTGGAGGACTCTTTCCCGATGACACCAAGTAGTTACAATTCCCTTTGTGACGATTTTTATCTCGATATGTACGTCAATACCGAGCTTGACCTACCGAGGCAGCGTGACACCATCCTGGCATTTTTCGAGCGGATACAAAAGCAGTTCCCTTCGATGGGCTGTTTTTACCGCCGCGAAAATAACGAGTATTGCCTCGAAGAGGACCGCGACGCCGGCCAATACCGCTGGATTACTCTCGAGATAGACCGCATCGGCTCCGGAGTAGTCAATCCCTCGAGCTTTGAAGATGCCTACTGCCAGGACAGATTAGTGCTTGAACTTATCCCCTATATGCTCGGCGTAAATCATCTGGATATCGATTCTGTTGATGTCACTTTCGGTATGGACTTTGACTATGCAGGCAGTCACGATGAGATTATCGCCGAGGCACTGTTGGCGCAGAGCGCCTTTAACTGCCTTCTGGATTTACCGCAAGCCCGTCCTATCGGCTTCTCCCCCGCCGTGGTGGTGGCATTATCCGACGATTGCTGCACACAGGGTCGAATAAGCGTGGAGTCAAAAACAAGCGTCTATGAGCCTGGCAAACAAAAGCACAAGTCAGATGAGGCGATAAGTTTGTCTTTTACAATCCGCCAATACCCCTCGAGCACAGAAAAATTTGACGCACTGAAATCTTTTGAAAATCAATACCAGCTGGCCGAGGAACTAATGGCTGAAAAAATAATCCCGAATTTTGTCCGGCCTTTAACAAATGTCATCTCGCAAAAACGATTAACGTAGATTCCAGAAGGGATAACGCAATGGCTATTGAGGCGCCACTCAGCAAGCACAAAAAAAACAATTTCAAAATTGGCATTGCTATTTGTATTGGCCTGGCAATCTGGTTTGCCTATGACGGCTATTTTAACGAGACGTTCATAGAAAAACACAAAGATGCCGACGGCAACCCGGACAGTACCCTGACCTTCAATCAAAAGTCGCCTCCATTTTTCATTGGTGCCGCGGTGCTTTTTGGTGTGTATCTATTGGCAGTGAGAAATAAGAAAGTTATCGCCGACGAAAAAGAGCTTCTCATCGACGATAAAGAAAGGATTTCCTATGATTCCATACAAAAAATAGACAAAACCCACTTTGGCTCGAAGGGTTATTTTATCATCATGTACAAAAACAAAAACGGCGGCGAAGTCAATCGAAAGCTCAGCGACAGAACGTATGACAACCTGACAGCCGTTTTGGATGAACTCGTGACAAAAATCACTTGAAATTATCACAATAAAATCTAAAATTTAACTGGCTAACCGCAATAGGCTGTGTTGGTAAGCTGTTGCGGTTTATCTTTGGGAACATTTTTAAGGGACCCTGGCGAACAGATACAAATGAATTTTTGTGTTATCGGATTACAGTGGGGCGATGAGGGCAAAGGCAAGATTGTTGACGTTCTTGCCGAGCACAGCGATATCGTCGTTCGATACAGCGGTGGTGCCAATGCCGGCCACACCGTCGTCGTAGGTGATAAAAGGTTCGCCCTGCATATTTTGCCCAGCGGTTCCGTTCGGCCGGATACTATCTGCGTAATTGCAAACGGCGTAGTTGTTGACCCCGACATCCTGACAGGTGAAATCGAGACGCTTGCCAAAAAAAATATTACGCTGAATGACCGCCTATTTATCAGTGAAAACGCCCACGTTGTCCTGGATTATCACAAAAAAGAAGACCAATTACGCGAAGATTCCCTCGGCAAAAACAAACTCGGCACAACCATTAGAGGTATCGGCCCCTGTTACGCTGATAAGGTCGGCAGAAGCTACGCGGTGCGTATGGCCGATTTTAGAGACCTCGAAAAACTCAAAGCCAGGCTGCAAACCATCGTGGAATATAAAAACAAAATCTTTGCCGCTCTTTACAACGCCGAGCCGATAAGTGTTGATAACATCTTTAAGAAGTGTAAATCTTATGCCGACACGCTCCTGGGCTTTACAATTGATACAACCGAATTCCTGCACAAATCAATTGCCGACGGAAAATCTATTCTTTTTGAAGGCGCACAGGGCTCACTTCTGGACCTTGACCACGGCACATTCCCGTTTGTAACCAGTTCAAACTCGAGCGCGCTTGGTATGTCCGCCGGTTGCGGTGTCCCGGCCAGAATGGTTGACAAATCCTTAGGCGTGGCAAAGGCCTACACAACAAGAGTTGGTGCCGGCCCTTTCCCCACCGAGCAGGACAACCAAATCGGCCAATACATCCGTGACAAAGGACACGAATACGGCACCACCACCGGGCGGCCCCGGCGATGCGGCTGGTTCGATGCCGTTGCCGTAGCCTATGCTGTAACCATTGGCGCAATCGATTGTATTGCATTGGTCCACCTTGACACACTGGCCGGCTTAAAAGAAATAAAAATCTGCAGAACATATAAAATCAACGGAAAAGAAACCACCTTCTTCCCCGCAAATACAGCCAAACTCTCACAGGCCCGGTGCATTTACGAAACTGTCCCAGGCTGGGATGAGGACATAACCGAAGTAAGAAATTTTCACGATTTGCCTTTGAACGCCCAGAATTATGTTTGCCGAATTGAAGAAATGACCAGAAAACCGATTACAATCATTGGTGTCGGACCAAAACGAAGACAGACAATATTTAGATAATAGTGCTTAGCGGACAGGAAAAACCAAACGCTAAATGCAATATGCTATGAATAGCACTGAAGAAAAACTTAAAAAAACCGCCAAGCGCCTCGGCATAACAGCCGAACACATACCCCGGAACATCGCCATTATTATGGATGGCAACGGCCGATGGGCTCAACGAAAAGGCCTGCCCCGCTACGAGGGTCACCGCCAGGGCGCAAAAACTGTCGAGAAAATAGCTCTACGCTGTGTCGATTTTGGCATCAAATCTCTGACTTTATATTCCTTCAGTATAGAAAACTGGAAAAGACCCAAAGCGGAAGTCAATTCTCTGATGTTTCTCTACTCACAGTACCTCGTCGGGATTCGAAATATGCTGATGAAAAATAATGTAAAGCTCGTTCACCTCGGACGATTAGACGAACTCCCCGAAGAGGTAAAAACAGAACTTGCAAAAACCATGAAAATAACCGCCGGCAATACCGGTATGATACTCGCCCTGGCCCTGAACTACGGCAGTAGAAGCGAAATAGTAGATGCAACCAGAAAAATTGCACAAGAATATAAAACCGGAAAACTCCGCTTGAAAAACATCGACGAACAGTGTATAGACCGACACCTGTACACCGCCGGCCTTGCCGAACCCGACCTCTTGATACGCACCGCAAACGAAATGAGAATCAGCAACTTTCTGCTCTGGCAAATTTCATACAGTGAATTCTACGTCACAAAAACCCTTTGGCCGGATTTCTCAAAAGCAAGTCTGGAAAAGGCAATACTGGCATACGCAAAGCGGAGCCGACGTTTCGGCAGTATCAAATTGAAACCAAAAAATATTTGACGGCAGCCAACCAGGCCTAACCAACCATAAAAAATTATGCTAAAATATAGACTGCTTTTTGGCACCTTGATGACGGTATTCTTTACCGCCATTGTAATTTTAGACGGCTGGATGGATGGCTCCCTGACCACTTCGTTGGCCGATGATAAGCCGGTTCAGGGGACAATCCTTTGTATACTTATCGCACTGTTAGTAATCCCAGCTCAACTCGAATTGTCAAAACTTGCCGCGGCAAAAGGATTAAAGATTTTCACACCCGTCTCAATCACTGCTTCAATTTTATTTGCGAGCAGCTGGTATTGGCCGCAACTTACGGAAATCCCGCCGCAAATTTATCTGCTTTTCCTCTCAGCCTTTTCGCTGATGGGATTGCTTTTATACCAGTATTTTCGCCACGGCACTTCCGCAGCGCTCGCCAACTGCGGAGCAAATTATTTTTCTATTTCGTATGTGGGTCTTTTAGCTGCCTTTGTGCTGGCGGTCCGAATCGACTTCGGCCTCTGGCCGCTGCTAATGTTCGTTTTTGTGGTAAAATCCGCTGATATAGGGGCTTACACAACTGGAAGTCTCTTTGGCAAACACAAATTTTCCCCTAAAATCAGCCCCGCCAAGACCTGGGAAGGTATGGCCGGCGCCGTCGCAGCCGCAATGATAGTTGCTATTCTCTTTGCCGCAGGTTGTGATATAATGGTTTGGCCGCTGGCGGCAGTCTTTGGTTTTTGCTTTGCCTTTATCGGCCAGTTCGGCGATTTGGCCGAGTCTATGATAAAGAGAGACGCAGAACAAAAAGATTCGGCAAACAACGTGCCCGGCTTTGGCGGAATACTGGATATTATCGACTCGCCTTTGGTAGCGGCACCGTTTGCCTATTTGTTCTTTATGTGCATCGCTGGCAACCCCGCTTGATAGGGGAAAATTTTGGAAGTTACCATACAATTAGATTCAGTTCACCGGCAACTGGAGTTGTTCGGCCCCGCCGACAGTCACCTTCGCCTTCTGCGCCAATCCCTCGGCGTACAAATCACCGCACGCCAGGCAAATTTAATAATCACCGGCAAAGAAAAAAGTGCAAACAGGGCCGCTGAAATTATCGACAAAATGCAAAAGCGCCTAATCAAACGCGGCTCGCTTACCGCTGCAGATGTAACTTATTTTATCAATCAAGACAATTCACCGCCAGCCCCCCAGACCAGCGAGGCCATTACCGTCTATTCCCCAAAAAAGGTCATTGAGCCGTCCACTGAGGGACAGCTAAAATACATCAAAACAATGCTGACCAACGACCTTACGTTCTGTATAGGTCCAGCCGGAACCGGAAAAACGTATCTGGCTGTCGCAATTGCCGTCTCAATGCTAAAGAAAAAGCAAATCAGGAGAATCGTACTCGCTCGGCCGGCTGTCGAAGCCGGCGAAAAACTCGGCTTTCTGCCGGGCGATATGCAGGCAAAGGTAAATCCATATCTTCGCCCACTCTTTGATGCCCTCGAAGATATGATGGATTTTACCCAGATGAAGAAATTTATGGAACTGGATATTATCGAGATTATTCCACTTGCCTTTATGCGTGGCCGAACATTAAACGAAGCTGTCATCATTTGCGACGAGGCACAAAACACCTCACCTGTGCAGATGCTAATGGTCCTGACCAGATTAGGGCACGGCTCAAAAATGATAATCACAGGTGACATAACGCAAATTGACCTGGACATCGGCCAGAAAAGCGGAATGGTTGAAGCTATTAAAAAGCTGCGACGAATCAAAGGTATAGGTTCTGTGAAATTGACCCAGAGAGACATCGTACGACATCGATTGGTCCAGAATATTGTGCGGGCTTACAGAAAAGAAACGAAAGCTGAAAGATAGGATGATAACAGAGTAAACAAATGTGGTTCTTGAAAAAAACAAGTCCCCGGCGAAGCCGGGTGCGCAAGAATATAACTGCCGAGCGATTCTCGCAAATAAGCCGGCTCGCCGACACCGACAGTTTAATCTCGGTCCTGATATGGCTGCTTTTCGTCGTACTCTGCGTTACTGTTCTTTCATTCGAACTAATAAGCCAGCATGCCCTCCATCTCGGCCTGATACCGACAACCGCCATAGTGGTGATGATTTCTATGGGCGCCGCTTTCTATATCCATCATTACCAGAATCGAATAATAAAAAACCACATCAGAGCTCTGGCACTATCGGGTCTGTTTATTTCATTGTTAGCCACAACCCAATTCGGCGCGCTATTGACCAATCACACCTTTTGGGCCACCGGAACCGCCATCACAGCCGCAATTATTTTGACAATCGCTTATGACCAGCGTTTCGCAATAGGTATGAGTATATTCTATTGCCTCTTCGCCTGTTTTGCCGCAGGAGCAACGACAAATATCAATCTGTTTTTGATAATGACCGCTGGTGCTATTACCTGCTGTTTCTCGTTGAGAGAAATCCGCACGAGAATGAAACTGCTTGAGGTAAGCACACTCGCAGCGGTAATTGTGTTCATAACAGCGATGGCTTTGAACTTCTTGGCCGAAAATCCCCGGCTTTCCGATGTCTTTCGCAATGCCGGTCTCCACGCAGGCGCCACCCTTGCGGTTGGCGTGCTCATTCAAAGTTTGCTGCCGCTTATCGAAAAAATCTTCCGAATAGCAACAAGTATGACTCTTCTTGACTATACCGATGCAAATCAGCCGTTGTTGAAAAGACTTGCTATGGAAGCGCCCGGAACATTTAGTCACAGCTTGTTGATAGGCTCTATTGCTGAAGCCGCTGCCGAGGCAATCGACCGAAATGGCCTTTTGTGCAGAGTCGGAGCATATTATCACGATATTGGGAAAATCAATAAACCCGGCTATTTTACAGAAAACGAGATGGGCTCGATGAGCCGGCATAAAGAATTGTCACCGGCAATGAGTCAACTGATTATTGTAGGTCACGTCAAAGATGGTATAGAAATGGCCAAGGAATATGGCCTGCCGGTTGTGCTTCGGCAGTTTATCGAAACCCACCACGGCACGACACTGGTCGAATACTTTTACAACGAGGCCAAGAAAAAACACGATGAAAAACAGTCTGCGCCCTCTGAAAGTGAATTTAGATATACCGGCCCAAAGCCGAGAACGAAAGAAGCCGCCATTGTAATGTTGGCCGACACAGTAGAAAGCGCCGTCAGGTCCCTGACCGAAGCAACCCCTACAAGGATAGAAGCCGTTGTACACAATATGGCTATGAAACGACTGCAGGACGGCCAATTCGATGAATGCGACATGTCCCTGCGGGAACTAAGTCAGATAGAGACAAGTATATCAAAAACTCTTGCGGCGCATCATCACGGCCGAATCGCCTATCCAAAGGCCCCTGATAAGCCGGTCGAGGCCACTTCGCTAAAAAGTCGCAAAACAACGGCTGCCCCGAAAGAAATACAATCTCGAGATGAGCAAACCAGGGGAAAAAACAATTAAACAATTATGGGTTCTGTTAAACAAGACCAGGATATAGTCGTTCAAATCGCCAAAAACTTCGACGGTATAGACGTTAATCTGTCCAGGCTAAAAAAATTGGTCAAAGCTGTCTGTAATCGTTTCACCAGAAACGAGGCACAAGATACGAGATACCAGATTAGTATCGCAATCGTTGATGACACTCAAAGCCGCAAATTAAACAAACAGTTTTTGAATCACAACTCCACCACCGATTGTTTGAGTTTCAACCTGTCAGACAACTCAGAATTCCCAATTATCGAAAATCGAAAATCGGTAACATTTGAGCTCGTCGTCAACGCCGAAATGGCCGTCAAAGAAGCGAGCCTCCGAGGCCACTCAAGCGAAGCGGAATTGGCTCTTTACATAACCCATGGCCTGCTGCACAACCTCGGATTCGACGATTCAAAGCCGGAACAGGCCGGAAAAATGCATCACACCGAAGACGAAATTTTACAACAACTTGGTTACGGCTTGGTATATAACAGTACAAGAGCATAAGGGCACAAGGGTACTTCTTCTGACTTATGCTCTTATGACTCATAGATTAAGTAATTGAAAGGGTATTAAGTGAGTTACATGGCCCCGGTTGTGTGCCTGATTTGTATTCTGGCCAGCTGGACACTATTTTTTTCCGTTAATACCATAGCACTGCGAACATTTTCACGCATCAGGTTACAGGAAGCATTTAAGACGGCAAACAAAGAGCACTCCCGAAAACGCAAAAAAGGACGCCTGGCGACCCCGGAAAACCTCACCGACAGTCTTGTTAGAAACAGCGAAAAACTGATTCTGACCTGCTCCTTATATCGGCTCATCTTCAACATCTGTATACTATTGTTGTTGCTGGCTGTCTTTGCCGCAGCACGACAGGGTAATCTGCAAATTACCGACTATGTCCTTACATTTATTATTGCAATGGCAATATTTTCGATATTCGGCCTGGCAATCCCTCACGCCTGGGCAAAATACGCAGGCGAAAAAATCCTCAGCCGAACATACAAACTGCTGATGCTCTTCGCAATCTTAGCCTCACCTGTTCTTTACGTCCGCAAATTTACCGACGGCCTCGTCCGCCGACTCGCCGGAGTAGTAAAAACAACACCAAAGGAACTGCAGGAAGAGAAACAGGAGGAATTCTTAAACGGCCTTGAGCAGCGCAGGATGGAGGGCGTCGTCGATGAAGAAGAGCAGGAGATGATTGAAAATGTGTTGGAGTTAAGCGACACCGCCGCCAATGAAATTATGACACCTCGCACCGATATAGTGGCGGTTGATGTCAACTGTGGCCGCAAGATTGTTTTGGATATCATAACCGGGGCAGGCCATTCCCGCATCCCCGTTTACGAAGGCAATATAGACAACATAATCGGCCTTATCTACGCCAAGGATTTGTTGACCGAAATCGGCAAAACTGAAGCTGATTTCAAGCTACGCAACAAAATCAGAGACGCCTATTTTGTCCCTGTAACCAAACCACTTAGAGTCCTGCTTCACGAATTTCAGAATCAGAAACTGCACATAGCCGTAGTGCTTGATGAATACGGCGGAACAGCCGGTATCGTTACATTAGAGGATATCCTCGAAGAGCTCGTCGGCGAAATAACTGACGAATACGAAGAAGCAGCACCCAAACCGATAAAGAAAATTGACCAAAACACTATTGAGGCCGATGCCAGAACATACATCGATGACATCAACGACCAGCTTCAGCTGAATCTGCCTGAAGACGAAGATTACGACACCCTGGGTGGCTTTGTCTTCTCACACCTGGGCTACATTCCCAAAACCGGTGAAAGTTTCGATTACGAAAATCTAAAATTTACTATCAGCTCCGCCGAGCCCAGAAAAATAAAACGTATCAGAATCCAGCTTGTGAATCGTGATTCGTGAATCGAACCACCAGCCACGAGACACGAAATACGACCCCGCTGCTTCGTTTTTGCGAAGCCCCTCGGTTTGCTTCGCAAGAAGCAGGGGGGCAAGCAAAACGACGGGGTACGAGATACGAAATATGTTAACCAAGGACACAGCTATCTGCATACGTGCTATCGACTATTCTGAAACGTCCCAGATTGTAACATTTTTTACCAGAGCAACCGGCAAAATCAGTGCCATTGCCAAGGGCTCGAAACGGCCCAAATCAGCATTCGACGGCACTATCGAAATACTCTCGCACGGAAAGATTGTTTTTTCCGATTCAAACAAAGAAAAACTTGCCACCCTGACCGAATTTGAATCCGCCTATGGCGGAGCCGGCTTTACGCACCTGGCTGATAACCTCTTCGCTTTGAATTGCGCTTCTTTTGCTGCCGAACTGGTAGATAAACTAACAAATGATTACGACCCCCATCCCGGACTTTTCGACAGTTTCCTTCAATTTCTACAAAACGTCAACGAGCAGCGAACGACGAGCGACGAGCAACGAGACACGCTACCACTGCTGATATTATTTCAACTGGCTTTACTTAAAGAAGTCGGCCTACAGCCGATTCTAAACGCCTGTGTAAACTGTAAAAACAATTTCAGTCAGGACCGGCCTCAAAGTTATTTCAGCAGCTCAGCTAACGGCCTTGTCTGCAGAGATTGCGAGGATAGTTTTCCCGACAGGATTAAACTGACCAATACCGCTGCGAATACCTTAAGTAATCTGAAACTAATCGCCGAATCGGATGAAAAAACACTAAATGAAATTGAAAAGATTTTAATTTACCACTTCACTGAAATTCTGCACCGCCCACCCAAAATGGCAAAGTACATCCTGAAAAGCTAAGCAAATCAAAGCCACTGTAACTCAGGGCCAGATACTGGATGCTCGATGCGGGTTGCGGACCGCCGTTTCTTTAAAAACAACTGCGGGTTTGATTGCTGATTTTATCCTAAAAAAAGGGCTTTCTGCTTGTTCCGTCATCAAAAGGCAAATATTTGCTCCTTTTTTGCTTGCCTGACAGATTGAAAAGGATACAATTGGATTGCCTTTGGTTAGTTTACTAAAGGCAGATAAAGTGAGGTGAGATGCAGGTCGTAACACACCCATTTCAGGGAATTTTGCTGAGAGGGTATCGGTGCCGTTCGACTTCGCTCACGACAAGCGGTGATGTTGAGAAAAAGAAATAGATGATTAGGGCGGACTGACGGCTTGGGGTCTGAGATTTTAGACTTGCAGAAATATAGACCACGCACTCACCCACAGACGAAATTCCAGGCTTATAATGCTATTCCATCGTGCGCAGCTTGCACATTCTGAAACTTCGATCGTGTGGTTGGCCTACGTTGAGGTTTTACTTGTTGCTCGGTATCTTCTGCAGCATCCCATGAAGAACACGCGCTTTTAGATTTATCAACTATGTCTATCAAACGCCCGATAACAGATTCCGGGGTATCATCGAAAGGGTCAACGATACAATTTTTGAGTCTATCATAGAGCTCATCAGAAATTTGAATGACCTTCATTATTTTACTCCAAATTACATACTGTAGCTTGCTGCGATAGCCTTTCCAAGATAAAGTATACAAAACAATGCGCCCTCATCCAAATTACATATATCCCCGAACCATCCACGCTCTTGCTGCTCAGCTTTGGTGCCGTTCGACTTCGCTCACGACAAGCGGTGATGTTGAGAAGAAAAGGCTAAGCGATTGAGGAAACAAAAGGCCAACGATAAAAAAGCCCAGGCAACAAAGGCTCAGGCTGTGACGAACTGCCTGGGCCTTTCTTACTATACCTGGTAGAGCCGTTCTTAAGTCGTTAAAAAACTTTTCTAAACGTATTATTGCCCCATGGCTGCAGGTTAGTTTGTCCGGACTTCTGGCTGGTCTATTTCTACAGAGATAATGCGACCATCTGTCAAGAACCATGGTCTTTTTGCAGAGCCCGTGTATTCGCTCAAAGTGCCTTGGTATGTCACCAAAGAACCTTTTTGGGCATTCAACAGCTTTTCTTTTTCAGAATCAGGAAAGAAGTTTACAGTCACTTGAACCTGTCTTCGTCCCAAGGGCCAGGTCGGCTTTATTCTGTGGCTTAGTACAGCCATAAGCTCGCCCTCAGAGCTGTGTGCTGATTTGAGGGTGCCTTTCCACTGAACCTGTTTATTGATGTAATTGCTGAGCACTTCCTCTCGTTGCAGACTGGTCATTTTTCTGTTTTGGTAGAGCACTTTCTGCAGCTGCTGGACTGTTACGTCCGACCGCTCGACCTTGCCGGTTCCGGCTTTTTTGGTCTCCGCCTTTGCTGAGACAGGAGACCGGTCAATACTCCAGCGGCCTACCATGAAAGCCATCAACAAAGCGACAGCAATTACCCCGTACTTTTTAGTTTCCATAATTTACCTCCTTAGTCTTGAATAAATTGTTTCCGAAATATCATTGGGTTTTGTCGTCCAACGCAGCAAGTAACCATTACTTCAGGCAGCAATTTTTTCCCTGTTGCAAAAGAGAAACAGAATGACGCTCAAGGCGATTAAACCAACCAGGCCGTTTTCGCCAAGAGTGCCAATTAGGCTGGTAAGGTTGCCGACCACCCCTCCAAAAAACGGGACCGCCGTACCAAAAAGGATTTCAAGAGTAATCCCGACAGCAATCAACAATAAAGAAATCTCAATGACCTCATCAAGCCATTTTTTCGTCTCTTTCAGAAAGTACATAATCCTCCTAAAATCAGTATCAGAAAAAGCGAACTCTACCTTAAACTATAAAAAATAATGGCAATTTTGCAAAACCCCGAAGCAAAGAAACTAACAAAGATACGCATTATTGCGAACAAAACACTAATGGCACCTCTTTTTTAAAGAGACTCCTTTATACGCAATATTTTCAATTCATCTTGACACGGCAGAGTGAATCTGGTAATATTTAGTTGTGGAAGACTTGCATTTTTTAGAGGTTTGGCCATTGCCTCACCGGCGGTGGCCTTTCCCATTTGTTCTAATATTTTTTCACTCCTTGAAATTTTTACTTGACCGCTCAGAGTGCTTGTGGTAATATGCAATTGGATTGTTTTTTTCATTTTTTCGCCCTCGGCCGCCAGCTCGAATCGCCCTCCGCAAAGAGAGCGGCGGCCATTTCTTTTATCTTGCTTAGTCATTTTTCGTCCCCTTCATAGCCTCAAAAATTAGCCCAAAATTGAGGAAATGGCACCTCTGGATATTAGTATCTCTAAAACCGCTTCAGGAGCCCCTCTCTCCTCCCACTGCTCGGCTTAGGTGCCGTTCGACTACTTCGACTTCGCTCAGTATAAATACGCTCACGACAAGCGGTGATGTTGAGAAGATAATGCTAAAATTAGCGTTTTAGCATTATTTAATTGACACGCGTTGTGGATTTTCATATGATGTATCTGTTGCGATACAGGCGGTTTCACGCCATATAGGGCAGATAGCCCAATAAAAGAATGTCGCAACAGGGGAGACAGGGTGATGAAAAGTGAACATAAATTACCTGCCTCCCTTTTTTATGCACACAAAACCTCAACCTTTCTCAGCACCTTAATGGCTCACAATGTAGTATTTTTGTAATATTCGACAAGGCCTGGTGAGGTTTTCGGTTATCATTAGTTATCATCTGCAAACCTGACCAAGTTCTCCCAACTTGCTCTTGCAGTCAAGCGGACAAATAGTACAATAAACGTTAATCATTTTGGGAGGTTAATTCGATGAATGAAAAACAAAATAAAATCGATAGAAGGGGCTTTTTGAAGACGATGGGGGCTGTTGGTTTAGGCTCGGCACTGGCTTCCGCCAAGGCGATAGCTGGCCCAAGCGAGCCAAACGTAATCGACCCTAATGCTAAAGAAGAAACGCAAAAGCCCAAATTACCACAGGTGCCGAGACGAAAGTTAGGCAAAACAGGAGTTGAAGTTCCGTGCCTGGCTCTTGGTTTCGGCGCTGTTGGAGAGCCGGTAGTTTTGAGAAAGGCCCTTGAGTGGGGAGTCAACCATTGGGATACATCGCTCGTTGCCGCAGGTGGGAATAGTGAGATAAGTATAGGTAAATATATTTCCAAGAACCCAGAAGTGCGAAAAGAATTGTTCATTGTCACCAAAGAATCCGATTCAAAAACAGCGACAGACTTAGAAAAATGTCTGCAGACGTCCCTGAAACGTATGCATACCAACTACATCGACCTGTACTTTGGAGTTTACCGGATGCATGACCCGGCCCAGTTAACGGATGAGGTGAAAAGCTGGGCTGAAAGTGCAAAGGAAAGGAAACTGATTCGCTTTTTCGGTTTTAGCACTCACAAGAATATAGCTCAATGCCTCTCAGCCGCAGCCAGACTTGGCTGGATTGATGCGATACAGACAACTTATAATTTCCGATTGATGCAGGATGCTGAAATACAGGCTGCTATTGATGCGTGTTATAAAGCGGGTATTGGCCTTATTGCTATGAAAACCCAGGCCAAAAAGATTGAAGGTGAGGAGGATAAAAAACTAACCGAGCATTTTCTCAACCGAGGTTTTACCGAAGGACAGGCGAAAATAAAGGCTGTGCTCGGAGACGAGAGGATAAGCGCAGCGTGTGTTGCGATGCAGAATGTTGCTTTGCTGACTTCGAATGTTGCAGCAGTGCTTGACAAAACCAAACTCTCGCAGGCGGATATGGAGGTTTTCAATACGTACGCTCAGGCAAGTTGCAGCGGTTATTGTGCCGGCTGTGAATACATCTGTAACTCGGCTCTGCCGAATACACCTTATGTCAGCGATATTATGCGATATTTAATGTACTATAACAGCTACGGCCAGCACGATACTGCAAGAGAGCTTTTTGCCCAAATTCCAGCCA
>SDBT01004163.1_pt1 | contig 24658 bp, 20 predicted proteins | sample 2277101 | NCBI WGS metagenome assembly SDBT01 (sample SAMN10404973, study PRJNA504765) | marine sediment metagenome | isolation source: marine sediment core GS10_PC15, 103 cmbsf | place: Arctic Ocean: Southern Knipovich Ridge | collected 2010 | reverse complement strand
TGATACTGATCTTTATTTTTTTCCCAAACATAATTCTAAATTATTTATTTGGACAAGAATATATAATGGCTGGATTTGCGCTACAAATTCTTGCAATTGGTTCCTTTATTAATATATTACTGGGGCTAAACGGAGCAGTATTAACTGCTATTGGCAAAACAAAGTTTATCATGTTTGCAACATTTATTTCAGTATGTATAAATGTGACATTAAATGTGTTATTAATACCAAAATATGGTGTTAATGGTGCAGCTGTTGCTACGGTAATTGCTTTAGTTTCAGTACATATAATGAAGTCTGTCAAGCTCTATTTACTTTATAAGATAAATCCTTTAGAAAAAAATGTTTTGAAACCTATTTTTTTATCAGGTTTACTTATTTTATTTATTTACTTTATATCAAAAGACAATTTTAATATTACTTTTTGGATGCTTCCTGTTATGCTTATTCTTTTCATAATTGTATATCTTGTTTCTCTTCTATTTACAAAAAGTTTTGATAAAGAGGATATAGATATGTTATTGAGCATAGAAAAGAAAACTGGGCTGAATCTTACAAAAGTAAAACAATTGATAAAGAAATTCATTTAATCCATTAGAGATTAATTTTAGATTCTTAAATTTTATACTACCTCGCATGGACTAACTACTATTTCTTTATACATTCCACACCTCAAATTCACCATTTGAATAAATTTGTCCTACAGTATTATCTGCCCTTAATTTTTTAAAATCTTCATCGGTCCACTGGTGAGTCTTTGATCTGACGTTTTCAGGAAATGCATAGGTTGCTTGTCTTCCTTTTTCTGTGGTAACCATATAAGATGTAGTATAATTAAAGACCTGAGTGAGAGTATCATTATCGTTATATCCAAAATGTGTTGGCGTATGAAGAGATTCATTCTTTATACGTAATTCTCCTTTTATTATGCCGTTAGTATAATGTTCCATTCGCCATAAATTGAAGCCTGCATCTGTTGATATTTGGATGTCTATATCGCGGTTATCTGTAATCCATGAAGAACCTGCAAAGTTCATATAGGTAAAATGCCCGTTTGCTTCATAAGTAAGAGGGGAAGAATAAACACTAAATAAGCAAACTATGGTAGATAAGAACACTATAATGATGATTAGGCAGGGTAATATTTTCTTTTTTATGATTTGATGAGGGGATAAATGATTGGCATTTATATTTAAACGTGAATCGGAAATAAAATTTTTTTTAATGTCGTGTACATGATTTTTCTTTCTGTAGAGGCTTTGTAATTCTTGAATGGGGGCTGTGTTGATGGGTTTTTTTAGTCTAGTTGTTTCAATTAATGAATAGATAATTAATCCACTGAGGACAGTAGATATCATGATAAAAAATCTCATAGCTCTTACAGGGTTTGCCACAATAAAATTTCCAACAATCATCGCTCCAGCACAAAGAAAAGTTATTATTAGTTGCATGCCATATGAAAATTCAAAATCCTTAATATCTCTAGTTTTGAAAAGTTTTTTACTTATTATTATTAGGCAAAAAAAAGATGTTATGAAATAGAATATTATTGCTCCATATCGAAAAATAAAAAGAGTGGTAGTCTGCATTAATGTTAGTTTTGCAGCACTTAGATTTGAAATATAATGGGAGGTTATTGTCCAGTCAGAACCATATATTAAATTTTTATAGATTGATTGTATAGAACGGATTCCAAAACTATGTGAAGTATACCATGCAAAGAATGAAATGGCCAAGATAGGAATTATATTAGTAATTTTCGGCTTTTTAATATTACTAACACTATGGTGCAAGAACGACTTAATTTTTAATAAGAAAGATGCCGATCCAATAAATGTGATAAAGATAATGACTGAAAGAAGTGTTGTAATTGGATGGAAAAAGACTGTGAATAAACATAGAACTAAAATAAGGATGCTCATCTCGACTTTTCTTTGAGAGTGATTTCTTTTGTGGTATACTGATAGTAACAAAGGGAGAAAAATAAATGAGAAAAAAGCTGGATGTATTGTTATATGAAAAAATGAAAATATTAACGGAATGGAAAAAGATGTGACAATAAGAGCTTGACCCTTGCTTTTTGAAATAGATTTTCCCAGCATAAACATAAATGGAAGGTATAGTATTGAAAAAATTGCTGGAATGAATTGAAGAACTTTGATAATAGGAATACCTAAAAGATTTGAGGTCGATAATGTAAAAATATGGATAATTGGGTAAAAGTTTTCGCTGCCTACAAAACCCAGGTCCGATATTTCGTTTATCAATGCCATATGAGTAAATATATCAGCAGCTGCGCCTCCATAGATACAATATCCTCTAAAATAGTGAAGAAGTAGAAAAATGAAGTTACCTAACATAATCACAAAAAATCCAAAAACCCATTGTTTTGTTCTCTTTTCATTAAAAGCTTCTTGAATAATAACTAGAATTGCCAAAAAAAATGCCCCAATAAAAAATAGCCAAAAATACCAAGGAAATGCATCATAAATTGATATCTCATAGCTGTTAGCTAGTGGTGTATTTGCTATTATAAATATCACTAATATTAGCAAGATAAATGAAACAATGGATAAAATCTTTGTAATGATTTTTCTTTCCACAGATAATCCCACCGGCTATCTTATTTTTATATACTCTGTTATTAACATTTTGCTACTATTTCTTCATATGCATCTTTATATTTTTCAACAATGATCTTAAGTGAATGGTACTTTTCTGCATATTTTTTGCAATACACACTCATTGATTTCGTTTTATCTGGATTTTCCAGTAAATAAATCATCTTGTTTGAGATATCTCTCTCGTTTCTTGGATTAATGAGAAAGCCACTTTTATCATTATCAATCATATAAGGAATGCCACATATATTTGATGCCATTACAGGCTTACCCGCTGCAAATGCCTCTGGAATTACCATTGGGGCAGTTTCTTGGAGCGAGGATAAAACTAAGAAACTCATTTTAGAAAATTCTTCGTATTTTCTCTCCTCGGTTATTTTTCCCAAATATTCAACATTATCATTAAGGTCGTTTTTGTTAATATAATTCATTATTTCATCAAAATAATCTTTATCGGCTATCTTACCTGCGACAATTAATTTAAAATCTTTTATCTCTCTCCGAACCAAATTCAAAGATTTTATCAAAGTTAAGAGATTCTTTCTTTTTGAAATAACACCTATATAAAACATTCTTTTTTCTTGTCTTTGGTTCTTAATTCCAAAAACTTCGTTAGGAATTGGGTTACATATATCAAAAATAATTGCATTTGTCTTATTCTCTACCATCTCTGTAGCATAAGGATTAATTGAAATAAAATATTTTAATTTTTTTAAGATTTTATCTAGTTTTTTTACATAAAAAAAATGCCAAAGGGGTTGTTTGTACTTTGGAATATATTTTTTTTCTTCCCAAGTTATACCATGAAGTGTAAAAAGCAATTTCTCTTTCATTTTAAGCCCATAATATGCGAAATCTATCGAATGTGAATTAATTACGTCAAAATCACTCTCCTTTAGGAACTGTTTAATACGGAAAGGATATTGAGAAATAAAAACACTTCCAACTTTCAGTCTTGATTGTTTAATGTATGTTATATCGTTATATATTTCATATTTCTTTTGAGTTTTGCTAGTTCCTGTGACTACTTTTAGTAGAATATCAGATTCATATGATGCAAAACCTGACTTTAAATTTTTTAGAACTGCTTCAACACCACCCCATATATTTTGATTTCTGTATACATATGGGCCACATAATAGGACATTCATATTGACTACCATCTACTTCTTAATATAGGCTCATCGTTTTTATTTCTAATCTTTTAACCTCAGTTTTTTTTACAATTCTAATTTTTTATAGATTATTTTTATACTTTTTTTTTGATCTTCAAAGTAATATATGATTCTTTTATTTCAGCTGTTGAGTTTCGTCAGATTTTGATATACCTTTAAAACCTTTTCAGAATTATCTTCAATCTTTATCGTTGTTAATTTCTTTTTGTACCAATTATAATTGTTAAATATATCTTTAATTTTTAGAGTAAAATCATCATTATCTCGATTTTTAAATAAGGTAGTTCCTTCAGGTCTTGGAACAACATCACTTGCTACTGTTGGTATCTTAAAATATAAAGCTTCACGGACGGAAACTGCATCACCATCTGTATTTGTTGGTCTTACAAATACATCGCTTTTCATGATAATTGGATAAAGTTGGCATGATTCTGTCAGAAATAAAAAATTACTTTCAATGTCATTTTTGATAATTCTTTGTTTCATTTTTTCAAAATAATTAAAATTTTTAACAGCTGAGAGACAAAAAACAAAACCAATTTCTGGATAATCTTTTTTTAAATTTGTACATAAATCTATACACATATCTATCCCATAGAGATCTATATCGTTATTTAAAACTATATTACTTGCATTTGCTGAGATGATGGGTTTATGGCTTTCGATAAAATTCTTTCCTTTTTCAGAGATTTCTTCAAATTCCTTTTTTTGTACAACTGGGGGAATAAATACAGGAATATCATATACATTTGATGATAATCCATGATTTAAAAGATACTCTTTGTCAATATGTTTTACACATATTACTGAGTCAAAGTTATTTAATACTTTAATTAATAATTTTGTTTTCTTAATTGAAAGGTCTGTACAATTTCCATGGAGCGTAATAACTTTTTTTCTATTTTTGAATAATATGTTATTAAAAAATCCGATGTAAACTTTAGTTAATAACCCACAAATATTGTAATGAATTAAATTGTAATCTTTCTTTAATGCAATATGAAAAGGGATCAATGGGAACTTAACATTAATAACATTATTTTCTGTTTTTCTAATTCTACTATAATCCCAGACTTGATTTTCAATTTCTTTTGTATCTAAAAAATCCTTCATTCGCTTAATATAAATTGATATTCCACCAATGGGCGGTGGATAAGACCCAACTTGAATTATCATAATCGCTTTCCTTTATTCCTCCAATACAATTGAGGATTTTCAATTCCAAACATTTCACGTAGTCCACCTGAATGAATTTGTAAACCATCTAGACCAGTACCTTGATTTATTTCAATGACTAAAGGGCCATTTGGAGTTATGCAGATATCCCAACCAAGATATGTGAATTGCGGTAATTTTCTTGCACATTTTATTACAAATTTTCTAATTTGATTCCATTGAGAAATCTTATATCCTTTAAAAGAAAAATTGGTATCAGGATGTTTCTCAAAGCAGTTGCCATCCATTGAACTCGCATAATTTCCCATTTTTCCAGTATCAACATCAATTGTTGTAAGAAGTCCACCTTGATCGTAATTATCAACTTGATTGCCATTTCTACCAACCCGGAAAAAAACAGGAGATAGAATACGTGCATTTTCATTTTTATTCTCTGTTAGAAATCTAAATGTATTTACTGAATGGGAATATATTTTTTTCATTTCTAAATCCTGCTCTATTCCAACTTGTATTATATAATCATTTTGTGCTCCAATTTTATTTAAAAATTTCTCATCAAATACTTCATTATCATTAGTTACATATTGTCTACTATTATTTTGTTTATTATAAAAAATATAAATTCCACGACCTCCTTGACCTCTGAGAGGTTTTACAAATATTTTTTTGTATTTCTTTTCTAATACTTCTTGTCGTATAGACTCAAATTTAGTTACTGATGAGTCGTCTGTATAAAAATGATTATTAATCAATTTAAAAATTATATGTGGTTGGGGAATAGCAAGTTTTTTAAAAAGTTGTTCTGAATAATTCTTATCAGATACTAAATTTTCATATTTTTTTGAATCATAGAATGGTAGAAATAAGTAATAAAAAAAGAATTCAGGAATATAATTGATGAGTTCCTTATCAGATAATTGTTTATCTGATCTATAGAGGTCATATCTAAAATAATGCAATGGATAACAACCCCAATATTTCTTGCACAAGCTAATTTCTTTTTTTGTTTGATCCGCTGATTTCTTATTATCACATTTTTTAAATCTGTCCATAGCTTGAGCCATTGGCTTATATCTCTTCGAATATGTTAATCGGTGTACTACTTCTGCTACCCTTAAAGCCAATTGTGTTTGTACGAGGATTTTAATCCCTTGAAGTTGCACTATTTTTTTAAAAATATCTTCAAAATATTTTAGATTCATAGTATTATACCCCAAAATCAATTGAAAGATCTTGGATCAATAATTTGGATTTTCCTCTTTGTGTAAGCTCAATTTTGTCTACTTCTTTGAGAGACAACTGAATATCATCTCCAATTTTTTTATAGAATGCCCTTAAAATATTTTCCCTATCTTTATGTGAAAAATTGATTTTAGGAACAACCTTTAAGATAACTTCTCCTGGCTTTTTCTGATGGAGTTGAAAACGATGAACCTTTTCAAATGCATCAGAATGCAAATTAAGAGCTGCCATGGAGATTAAAGCACCATTTTTACCTACTATCATCTCTTGATTCCATCTTCCAATTAATTTTTCCAAGATTAGATGATTTCGATTACATTTGCATCTTTGTTCGCTTAAAATGGCAGAATCACCAGTACGATATCTGACAAATGGCATGTAATAATTTAAAAAACCAGTTCCAACCAATTCGCCTCGTTCACCTATTCCAACTGGATTGCCATTTTTATCAACTATTTCTGTTATTCCATATTCTGGAAAAGCATGATATCTAGTATCTAATTCACATTCAGGTGCCATTATTACTTTCTCACTCATGCCATAAAATGAAAATAGTCTTGTATTAAATACCCTTTCTATTAGCTCTCTTTGTCCAGAATAAATATTTTCGGAAATTGCAAATACTGCAGAGATTGGAGGAAAATCTTTTACTTCTCTCTCAATATATTTTGCTAGAATAGTAATTGCTGATGGATAACCATGAAAATATTTTGGTTTAAATTTTTTAATTTTCTTTACATACTTTGGAAGTGTTTCTTCAGACATGTGAAAAGTAGACATTTCAAGCATATTATATATTGGATTATCTTGCCAATAAATATTTTTATCTGCTTTTTTGAATTCTACTCCTCTAAAACTAACAACCTTGTCTCCAGGTTTAAATCCAACTCTTCTCCAGGCAGTCATTACAAATGCCCATTCTTTTCCATATGTGGTATTATCTAGATAAAATTCCAATGGATTACCGCTAGTTCCTCCTGTAGAGACATAGTATGTATCTTTTTCAGAAATATTATCAGCTTTAAATTTCTTTTTTTTATCTTGTATCATTTCTTTTTCTATAATGGGAAATTCTTGTAAATTTTTAATTGGATCCTTATATTTCAGTTTAATATTATGGTAAAAAGGCACATGTTTCACAGTATGTTTTAAAAGATTCTGCAACTGTGCGTTTTGGTATTTCTTTAGTTTTTCTCCGCTCCATCTTTCACTTTCTTTCAAGAATCTATAAGTTTTAATAAAATCTTTGCCACCGAGCCTGTATTCAATAGGTATCAAATATAAGAATTTCCTTAAAAAATCTGGACTAGCTCTTAATGTGTTATATACTCTATTATAAAGTATGTTCTTTCCCCCTGAGATGATACAATGTAGAATGGCTAAGACAATCAAGTACCTCTGATGTCATAAACATATCTGGATAATTACTAAAAGATTCTATTGTTGATGATTTTATATTTAAAATATTGGTTAGATTTTTAAAGAATTTATCATCAATCTGATTTGAGAATCTTCTTATTGCAATTTGTCTATATAACCCATATCCAAATCTAAATAATTTATAGGTAAATGGATAATCTCCTATTGATGATGTCTTTATTGTTATAGGGATTGATGATGGAAATGTTAACCATGGATTTTTTTCCCATCGCAAAAATATTCCATATATGTTATTTTCTAAAATATTTGAACATAATTCTGCATTCTTTAGGTATTTTTTATCCCATTCAGATAAATAAATAAAGGAGGAAAATGCAAAAGCATATGCTCCTGATAAATAATATGCAAACATTAAACCACTTTTAGACCAGTTAAACCTACCATCCTTTTTTTGAGATAAAACCAGCCAGTTTGCCCCATTAATTAAACTATCTTTCAACCATTCTTTCTTTATTACATCATGAATTTTTGATAAGTAGTACATTGTTACTCCTTGGTAGTGTATGCATGGTACATTAAGGAGATGGAGGTAATTTCCTTTATCTATTGCATATGGAAAGCTACCATTTGAGAACTGATTTGTACAGATATGTTGAGCAGTCCTACTAGCTGTGTTAATACAATCTTCATCATTAAGAGATTGGCCATATAATGCAAGAAATGAACCACATGTTGCATCTACATTCAGATGGTCTGCTGTAAATTTTTTCGATTTGATGAAATACCCTGAGGATATTTCTTGGGATACAACATATTGTTTTGCAAGTTCAATTGTTTTCCTTAGTTTGGTACTTGGAAATCTATTATATGCCAATAATAGTGACTCACCAACGATAGATGTAATCAATGCAGATGGCTGATTGTAATTTGGATGTATCTCATTCCAGGATCCATCTTTGTTCTGGTTTTTTTCAAGATAATGAATAAGTTTTATAACGAGCTTTTCATCTTTTTCAAGATCTGATCTAATTATTGATTTTAGTATCTCACTTATTACCCTATTTCTTTTAATTCCAAATACTGGATCTTTTATATATGCATATTTTTCTTTCTCTACAATAAGAGGTTTTACACCTTGATTGTATACCTTGTTTACAAGTTCATAAGCAAAAGTTTGATCATCATTCATACAACCACTTTTTCAATACTATCAAGGAGATGTTCAGCTATTTTTCCTCTATCGTAGTATTTTTTGGCAAATTTTCTACCCTGTTTGCCCATTTTTTCCATTAGTTGTTTATTTTCCAGTAACTGGATTATTGTTTCTGATATGGATGTTACATCGTTTTTGGTGACTATCCCTGCTGCTGAGGATTTGGCTAAATTTTGGATTTCACCTTTTCCAGTTCCTATAAATGGAATACCACAAGACATGTATTCGTATACTTTTGTTGGAATGGCATATCGTAAGGCGTCTAAATCCTTTAGAGGAGCAATGCCTATGAGAGATTCTGCTATCATTTTAGGTATTTGATCCCGGTCTAAAACTCCTGTGAACAGTATTGTATCTTCTAATTGTTCCTTTTTAACAAGATCTTCTAAATCTTTTCTAATGTCTCCATCACCAACTAGATACAATTCTAAAGGAATTTTTTCATTTACTTTTTTTACTGCAAAAATGACTTTTTTTAAATCTTGGGCAAGACCAATATTACCTGTATATATTATTCTGTTTTTTTTGGTATTTGCTGGTGTAAAGATTTTTGTGTCTACGCCATTTGGTAGTAGTGTTATTTTATCTGTAGATATGTTGTATATTTGTTTGATTTCTGATTTGACTTCTTCGGTGGTAACTGTTGTCATATCCGAGTTGGTATAGCATATCTTTTCAAAGGCTCTACTCAGTTTTTCAAATATGCTGCCTTTTTTTATAAAACCAAGACTTATTGAAGCATCAATCCAGAGGTCTCTGACATCAAAAAACCATCTTTTTCTCGTGATTTTTTTGATGAAATATCCTGTTATTGCCGTAAAAATTGGTGGTGCGGATGTGATGATTACATCATATTTTTTCCTATATGCTAGTGCCCATATAATTGCATGAAGTGGAAAGATGAGATAATAACTCATTCTGTTTGCAAATGTAGGATTATTTGCCGTAGGTTGCCATGTAAAAATAGTTGTATGATGTATTCCGTCGATGTTTCTGGTTTTATGAAGTTTCCAGGTTTTCTTAAAACTACCATGGGGGAAGGTTGGATGAGGTGAGAGAATTGTAACCTGACATCCAAATTTTACTAGATGCTGTGATAAATCATCTATTCTAGATGCGTTTCCTGATTTTTCAGGAGGATAATGTTGGGTGAGTATAAGAATTCCTGGTTTCATATTTCTCACATTAAAAGGATCCATTCCCTAATATTTTTACAGTAAAACCTGCCTCTTTCCATTGTGTATGAGTAAGGATGTTTCGTGTATCGATAAGGTTTTTACGTCTCATCTTTATTTTTTTTGGGTTGAGTTTTTTAAAGATTGAGTGGTCGGTTACAAGGATGAGACAGTCTGAAAGTTCTACTGCTTCGTCTAACGTATTTGAATTTCCAAAGAGTCCTTTTTTAATATGTGGATCATAGATTGTGACGTTGATTCCTTCGCTTTCAGCAATTCTTCTGATTTTAAAGGAGGGGCTTTCTCGTACATCATCTACGTCTCCTTTGTAGGCAAGTCCAAGGATGGTTATTGTTGGATTTTCAATTTCTTTGAGGAGTTTTTTTACGAGTTGTATTACATGTGCTGGCATTGATTCATTTATCTCTCTTGCTAGTGTCACGATTCTTGATTTGCTACTTTTTTCTGCAAGAAAATGTGGATCAATTGCGATACAGTGCCCTCCTACACCTGGTCCTGGTTTGAGGATGTTTACTCGGGGATGTTTGTTTGCTAAAGCTATGGCCTCCCATGCATCGATTTCTACTTCTTCAGCCATCAGTGAGAACTCGTTGGCAAGTGCGATGTTGATGTCTCTATATGTGTTTTCCATGAGTTTCACAAACTCTGCTGTTTTGTGATCGGTGAGATACATGTTGCCTTTGACAAATGAACGGTAGAGCTGTTTTGCTTTTTCTGCAGATTTTTGATCAATTCCTCCTAGTATTCTGTCGTTATGTATCATTTCTTGGAGTGTTTTTCCAGGTATTGCTCGTTCTGGACAATGTACATAATCAATTGAGTTGACACCGTTTTTTTTGAGAATGGGGAGTATAAAGTTTTTTGATGTTCCTGGTGGTACAGTTGATTCAAGAATAATCATCTGGTCTTCTTTGAGGACGTTTGCGATATTTTCTGCTGCATTTTTTATCATGGAAAGATCTGCCATCTTCATTTCTTTTTCAAGGGGTGTGGGTACTGCAATTATGTATACATCAGATGATTCTAGTACAGTTCCTGCGGTAAAGTTTTCTTGTGCTTCTTTAAAGAGTTTATCTAGTCCTGGTTCTTCAAAAGGTAGTGTTCCACTATTTAATTGTTCGACAGTTTCTTTTCTTATGTCAATTCCAACTACAGTATGTCCTGTCTTTGCAAGGAGAAGTGCTGTTGGAAGCCCAATGTATCCTAATCCTATTACGCTTATTTTTATGGTATCGCCTCTTGTAGTATTTTTATGATTGTTTCTCCCGTTTTTCCATTACCGAATGGGTTATTCCATGTTTTACTTTTTGCATACATTTGTGATACACAGTTTATAATTTTATCTGGTGTTGTTCCTGAGAGTATATTTGATCCCACGTCAATTGTTTCAGGTCGTTCGGTGTTATCTCTAAGTGTGATACATGGAACACCAAGGATGCATGTTTCTTCTTGGACTCCTCCAGAGTCTGTTAATACAACTTTTGCGTTTTGTTCTAACTGTATAAAGGAAAGAAAATCTATAGGGTCGATAAGTGTTACTCCTGTCGTATTTAGTTTAAATTCATTAATTTTTTTTCTGGCACGTGGATGAATCGGATAAAGTATGGGTACGTTGTATTGTTGATTAAGTTTTTTTAATGCGGTGAGTATGTTTTGAAATCGATCTTTGTCATCAACATTTTCTTGACGGTGTGCTGTGACTAAGAAATATTCTTTTGATTTTAGTCCTAGTTTTTTTAATATTTCTGATTTTTTTTCTGCTAGTTTGACATTTTGAAGTACTGCATCAACGATGGTGTTTCCGGTTACAAATATTTTCTTATCAGATATGCCTTCGGATATAAGGATTTCTTTTGATTGTTCTGTCGGTGCGAAGAGATAGTCTGAGCAATGATCTGAGAGAGTTCTATTGATTTCTTCTGGCATGTTTCGGTCGTAGCTGCGTAATCCTGCTTCGACGTGTCCTACTTTTTGGTGTAGTTTTGTCGCTGCTAGAGCACCTGCTAGAACTGTGTTTGTATCTCCTTGTACTAGGATTATATCTGGTTTTTCTTTTTGTAATACCTTTTCTGTTTCAGTTAGTATTTTTCCGGTTTGTTCTCCGTGGGATGCTGATCCGATCTCTAGATTGTATTTTGGTTTAGGTAGTTCTAGTTGATCAAAAAAGATACGATCCATTTCATAAGTATAGTGTTGCCCGGTATGAAGTATAAAATAATTGAGGTTTTTTCGTATACATTCTCGGATAATTGGAGACATTTTAATTATCTCAGGGCGTGTGCCAACTATTATTGATAGTTTCATTTGTTTCCCTTTTTTTTTTTATTGCACATAGTCATCTGTTATATGATATGTTTTATCTGGATTTATTCATTGCAATAAGGTTGTTGCTTATATTCTTTAGTGATGTGCTGTTGCTTGTTTGTCCATCATCAACTATTTAATAATTGATGGCATATTATATAAATACAAATATTTAAATTAATTGGTGTGAAAACGAAAGGAAAAATGTTAAAACATCGATCTTCAATACTTAGTTTGCCCATGAGGTTAAAAGTATTTTGAGCAATACTTATTGCCATAGGTGCAATTCTTCTCCTAAATCCTACATCTCTTCATATGAAAATTAGCTTTTCGGCAGTACTCATAGGGCTTTTCTTATGGTCTTTATTGCAATTATGGGAAAAAAGATAATAAGTATATCGGGTATCTAACCCCTCAGAAATGAAAGCTTCATTTACAAAATATCCACTAGATGTCATTCTTTGTATGCTCCTGAGCATATTATTGTTACCAATAGTACTATTGGATCTGAATGGAACCATTCGGATAATTCTAGGCCTTCCTTTTATCCTTTTCATACCTGGTTATATTCTAATTTTTTCCTTGTTTCCTTCAAAAAAAACAGACGAAGGAATTGATATCATTGAAAGAGTTGCCTTAAGTTTTGGTCTTTCAATTGCAATTGTACCTCTTATTGGACTTGCTTTAAATTATACTAGCTGGGGTATACGACTAGAGCCTGTTCTTTTATCCATCTTTATATTTGTAATGGGTGTTGGACTATTTGGGATATATCGGTGGTTTTCATTAAAACCTAAACAACGATTTATCGTTAAGTTTGATGTGTCTTTTTCCAAATCTGAAAGTAAGGTGGATAAGGCACTTACAATTATTCTTGCCACCTCAATTATAGTTGCTGGTGCTGCTCTTGTTTATGTTATTATCACGCCAAAGCAGGGTGAACGATTTACCGAGTTTTATCTGCTTGGTCCAGGTGGCATGGCTGATGAGTATCCGTCGCATCTTAGCCTTGGTGAGAATGCGACAGGGATTGTTGGTATTGTTAATCATGAATATAGGACCATTAATTATACGGTTGAAGTATGGCTTCTTGAACAAATAACAGTATATAATGAATCATCGATGGAAAATGAAACCATGTATACGCATATGTGGTTTTTTGACAAAACCGAAATTACTCTTGATCATGCTCCGTTAGATATTGAAACAGCGTGGGCGCCGCAATGGGAACATAATTTTTCTTATGCTCTCACTAAGTCTGGGCTTGGAAAACTAATGTTTTTGTTATATGCCAATTATACCGATGAGTATCTCCCGGGTCAGGATTATGTTGGTATTGCTGAGGAGAAGATCAATACGGCATATCGAGAGTTGCATTTATGGCTTGGAATTACAAATAGTGAGTTTTATCTTCTTAGTTCTGATGGAACAGATGAGACGTATGTTCGCAATATTACCGTTGGAGATAGTGTTTCTGGTCGTCTCGGTATTGTCAATAATGAACTGCGTGTGGTGAATTATACCGTTGATATCTGGCTTGTCAATCAAAGCACCTTCTATGATGAGGATTTGCTGGAGAATGTGACCATGATTCATAATATGTGGTATCTGGATGGTATCAACGTACGGTTGAATCATACAGAGGAATCACTAGAATGGGAACAGAATTATTCAGTAGCAATTAATCAAACGGGAAGGTATAAGGTGATATTTTTCTTGTTTACCATTCCTACTGAGGGATATTTGATAGGTGAGGATTACAAGGATCGAGCATCGTTTATCTTTAACGCAGCTCAGGTGGATCAGTCGATTTGGGTGAATGTGACATAGAAAAGGAGTAAAGTGATACATTTTTTTGGAGGATGGAAAAACAATGCCTGGTGCGATACCTCATCTGTTTGCGGGATTTGTAATGTTTGGTGTTGGATTACTTGTCTTTAATATATATCTTAAAGGAAGAGGGCGGGAGAAGTTGTATTTATTGCTTATCTGTCTCTTATTTAGTTGTATTCCTGATTTCTTTTTGGTGTTGTATTATCTTTTCGGTTTGTTTTCCCGTGATGTTCTTATGCCGTATCATGTGTTATTTCATTCTGTGTTTACTCCTGTTTTTCTTGTTATTCTTGTTTTGTTATTTGTTGTGGATGTGAAACGGAAACCCATCTGGATTATGGGTTGTCTTTGTGTTCTTCTTCATGTTGGTATGGATATGGTTATCCATGAAGGCGGGTTGTGGATTTAGTTACAAACATTCTTAGTATATAGGTGGATAAATAATTTTGATTTTTTCTATTTTTTTTTTAATTTCGGCATATAAGTCATTTTTTACTGAAATTTTTTCAGGTATATATATTTCCATCCCTTTTTGTATCTTTTTTATTATGTTTTTACACCTTTGCAAACGAAAGATTTATAGGGGGTGATATAGATTTATTTTTGTACAAAGATTACTGGGTGGATATTGATATGGCATATCGTTTTACAGGCTATCGAGATGGAGGGGTTATTCGTATTACATTTGATCGATATGAATGGGATCGATTTTGCAACCTAATCGATAAAAAACAGTTTAAAAAAATACAAGATCTTATAAGTTTTTTTGTTGGGCATTTTAAGGAGTATTATAGCATATATTACAGTGAATTTATTATGTTGTGTTGGAGAAAAGGATTTAATCAGCCAAGTTGTGATATTTGTCATGAAATCATTGGTCATATCCTTACATATGGTTTTACAAAAAGAAGATCAAATCAGAAGAAGACAAAATCAATAATAACAAAAAGACAACAAGATATAAAGAAGGGGAAAGCGTTTGAAGAATTTATGGCTCCAATTTTCCGGCGTATGGGATACTATGTTACCATAACGCCACATAGTCCTGACTTTGGTGCTGATTTAATTTTGGAATATCAGGATATTAGAACAGCGGTGCAGCTTAAATTTCAAACTGCAAAAGTTGGCGCACCTGCGGTTCAGGAAGTAATTGCTGGGAGAGAATATTATCATTGCCAGAAAGCTGTGGTGTTGATATATCGTGATTTTACTGAACCGGCAAAAGATCTTGCTCGTAGAGCTTCTGTTGAATTATGGGATGGTAATAAATTAAACGAGATATTAAGGAGACATTTTTCAAGTTGAATTTTGTATTCAAGTGGTTTTTCTTTTTTTTATGGTTGTTGATCTGAATTTATTGGAGGAGTTGGTGGTTGTTTTATTAATGTTTTGTAGTAAATGCTTTGTTTTTTATTTTTGATTAACTTCTCAAAGGAATACTGATAGCATTCTTTGAGGTGGTGTGGTGTTGTCATTGGTTATGTAGATTTTTTTTGTTTGTTATCTATAATCCCGGCTGATAATACTGCGTGGACTGTAGCGTAGCGTAAGGCCCGCAGATAAAACAGCCGTCTAGCTTTTTTTAGTGCTCTATATATTGTTTCTTGCCGCGCGCGGCACACCGCTACGGGTGTGCCCTATAATGACGCGACAGGAGCATAAGAAATTATGAATATTGTAAGTAGCGGATGCTATAAAAAACCAGCTGGTGACACAAGAAACAACTGGGTGACCATGATGTTTAAAACCAAATGCAATTACAATTGTTTTAAAAAACAGTCCCATATCGATACTTGTACCCAAGCGTTTGCATATTTTGAACGTTTTGGGTTTGAATTTTGTGATTTTGGTTTTGGGGGAAGTCATGTACATTTCCCTGTAAATGTCCCAAAAAAGTATTCGGTTCAGGATGCAGAGATTATGCTGAAGTCATATAGTGCAAAAAAGATGTTTGAAAGGCATCCTGGTTTTCGAAAACGATATCCGCGTGGGAGTTTTTGGAGTGGGTATGAACACCATGAATCTACAGGATTGATAGATCTGGAGAAATCTATTGCGTATTGTCGTAGTCAACAGCAACGTCATGGTGTGACTGTCGTAGATGATCGCCAACAAAGATTACCTGATGCGGCATGACCGCCGAGCGGTGATACGGCAATGCCCGAAGGGCTTGCCGAGGAAGCGAAGGCGGAACGGGATTATAAGGGCAGAGCCCTTATTTCATTATGTTTTTGTTCATATATTTTTTTTAAAAAAATAATTAATCAATCTTATTTGGGCCTTAATCAGTATTAATCCTAATTATTAAATCGTTAATGCTAGAAAAGATATTCCTATTTGTACCATCTGGTACACACAGGCATATGGAATAAAAACTGTACCATCTGGTACACACATATATATGGAATTAATCCTGTATCAAAAATCATTTTATAATTGATTATAATTGATTTTATGTCCAACCAGTGCAAAAACTCCTAGGGGGGCCTTTATTACTTCAATAGGAAGGTTTTTAAGGAGGCACTTTCTTGTATAAATATGCACTTAAATCTAAATAAAATTAATAAAATAATTGAGTGTTATTACGCTGATTTGTCGGTTCGTCAAATTGCAAAAAAAATTGGTATAAGTAAAACTACTGTCCAGAAATATATTACGAAATATCGTAATAATGAATTATCACAAATTGTCTTTTTTCCAGAAGGAAATAATAAAACGACGATCCCTTCTCCTGTATCTTTAAAAAAAAGACAATTGGTTTTCGTTCCACATGAGCACCATGATTCTTGTTATTCTGGATATCCATTATCTCCAATACAATACCGTCGAGAACAAGAAAAGAATGAAGAAGAACAAAGAAGAAGATTACATCAAGAAGAATTACATCAACTTAAAATGAAGGCAATATTTGATGAAGGAGAAAGAAAAAAAAAGGAATTTGAACAAAATTTTGCTTATTTTGATAAAATCATTCAAAATAATCGGAAACTATATAAAGAAATGAATGAAAATAATAAAACAAAGATGCAAAAATTAGAAAAATATGTATATAGTAAAGCACAAGAAGGAAAACAAGCATTTAATTCCATTCCAAGGCTTGTTATAGAAGAAATGAAGAAGTCACAAGCTGATCAAGAAGCTCGTAATAAAATAATTCAAAGAGATAACAATCAGAATTACCCTAAGTTTACCGTTTTGAAAAAGGCTGATGAGCAGATAAGTAAAGAATCAGATTACTCAGATGTTTTAGGCGATGTCATTCTTGGTGCAATCCCTGTTATATGTAATATTAGAGACTTTTATCAATCCCCAGATAGTAATATTCCAATGGATTCACCAGAGCATTGGTATAGGTTTTGTAAGTATGTAAAGAAGGATAGGAAACGTGAGACATAATCTATTTATATGTGTCTCATTTAGTTAACCAACCTTATTTTTATGTTGTTTTTATTAGTCTTCTGAGCAATTGAGGTTTACCACTAGTCACATACAAACTTAGAGAATACATCAAATATAAATTAAAAAAAAAACCAGCTGAATCAAGATTTTAATGAGATAAAATTCTTATATCCATTCATTCGCATGCGGTAGATTGATGGGATGTCGGGAAAACAATTCGAAGAGTTTCTTTCATTGTTATCTATTAAAAACAATTATTTAATATATAAGTGAAGAAAAAAGATGTTGTATGAGTTGATAAGTCAACCTTTCTGATATAAAAATAAAGTTTTTATATCATAGCAGAATTAGGTTGCCTCTATAAAAAGTGTATTTGAGATGAAAAATATGAAAACAATAACAAAAACGTTACTATTAGGAATTACCGCTCTTCTTTTATTTTCTGGAACAACTGCTGTTGCTGAAGATTGCAGTCCAGAAATAAGCTTACCCTCTGGTTATGTCACCATGCTTGCAGTAGATGGTGAGAACAGTTGGTTTAACATCACCTTATCAGACGTTCCAACAGGATATGATATTGTTGATGGAACATATTCTGGTTGGTGTCTTCAACGTGGTATTTTCATGCCTCGTGATGTTCATCATGCGGTTACTCTGAATTCAAGTTATGATGAAAATCTCCCTGAGCTTTTTCAAAATGATAACTGGTCAAAAGTTAATTATATTATAAATAATAAACAAGACTATAGTCGGACTAGTATTCAAAATGCAATATGGTATTTTATTGATAATTATGATTCATCAACTGATGTAGATGCTCAGGAGTTAATCGATGATGCGAATGCAAATGGTGAAGATTTTTGTCCAGTTGTAGGGCAGAGTGTCGCTATTATTTTAGAATGTGTGCAGACAGTGCAACGGACTATTGTTGAACTGACTATTCCTGATGAAAGCACGGGTGGAGAAACCCCTGGGGAAACCCCTTTGAATCATCCTCCAACTGCTGATGCATATCTTGGTGAACCATATGGGGGATTTGTCGGCGAAGAAATCACCTTTGATGGATCCAATAGTTATGATCGAGATGGAGAGATTGTTTCATACCTTTGGGATTTTGGTGATTTGACATTTGGAGAATCTGCCCTGATGGCACATATTTATACAGAACCAGGAACTTATACAGTTACATTTACTGTGACTGATGATGATGACGCAACCGATACATATGAAACGAGTGCTGAGATAACTATTGATAATTACCCGCCATCCAACCCCGTTATTTTAGGACCAACAATTGGAGAAAAACGTATTGATTATGTGTATGATATAGTTTCATCTGACCTGGAAAATGAAACTATTAAATATGTTATTGATTGGGGTGATGAATCAGAACTAACTGAGACAAATTATACAGGATCAAATACTAGTGTAAATGCATCTCATAATTGGACAGATGCTGGCGTCTATCATGTTTCTGTATATGCAAAAGATTTTAGAAATGAGACATCGGAGAGTACCAGGTTATTGGTGTTTATTGATGTCAATGTAGAGTTTATTGATGATGAACTCTTTGGATATCTTATTGATTATGATAAAACAGGAATCTTTGATGTATTTTATAATAATGAAACGGGTTATGAGATAGGTATTGAAAAACAAGAAGATGGAACATATTTGATAGATATCGATAGTGATGGTGAATGGGATTATAGCTTTGATATGATATTGGGCTCAACAGTTATTCAAGAAGATGTGGGTGAGGAAGAAAAGACTCCGGGGTTTGAAATTATATTTATGTTTGTTGCAATAGGGATTATTTTGTTCTTACGAAAGAAGAAGTAATAATCAGAGATCGATATTTGGATAGACAATGTTGAAATATTGTATGGTCAATATGTTGTTTTATTGAAAGAATAATTATTAGATATTAAATGTGAATAATGATGAAATTTGGAAGGCGATTACTTATAGGATTTTTGATACTATTTTTAATTTTAATACCATCAGGTATTGTGGTTGCAGATGGTTGTTCTGGATTAATTGCAACAGGTAGTTCGGTTATTGATGGAAGAAGCATTATTGTAAAAAATAGGCATATTGCTGAAAACAACCAAAAACCAATATTTGGTCAAGGGACATATAGTTACTGGGGTGTAGGAGATGGTGTGAATTCGTTCTGTCGTATGGGGCTTAATGAAAAAGGTTTGGCTGTTGCAAACTTCAATCTACCAGCAGATGATCTACAAAATGGCAGCTGGGAATTTATATCTGATCATAGTAGCACTAGTGAAGATGACGATATGCGTACAATTCTAGGAGAATTTTCAACGGTACGGGAAGCAGCGTTATGGTTAGCACAACATGCGTATTTTCCAAGTCAATGGATTATTACCAGTCAAGAATCAGGAATTGGCGCAGTTGTAGCAATGGATACAAATTATCATTCAAATATATCTTGGATTAACAATACATGGGCTGCTATTGGTAATGTATGGTATTGTGAACAACAAACCTCAGATAGGATTAAAAGAGTAGAATATCTTATAAATAATTTGCTTGAAAAACAAGATGCTATAGGGGTTGAAGATACAGTTCGTTTAATAAGTAGGGATATTCAAGCATCTGATTCTAATGAAAGTGAACCCGTTGGATATACGGGTAATTATTCTGCTGGTGGATTATGCCCTTCTTCATGCAATTCTGGGATAAGCATTATCAATGGTGACAACCGTTTTGATGGTGCATTGAGCATGGCATGGATTGGAATTGGTCACACAACTCATCTCTCTGTTTTCTTTCCTCTTGGTGCTTCATATGTTCATACAGAATATGATATTCCGCGTAGTTGGACAATAGGACTAGGTTTAGAACAGTTTACCTATGTGAAACAAGCATATGCTGAGGCATCACCAGATGTGTATTATAGAGAGAGAGTACATGAAATTTATAATTATACTCTTCCAATACAAGAAGCAATATTTGATCGATACTATCTTTTAATGGAAGATGTGAAGAATTCTTCAAGTATTTATGAAGCCCAAGAAAAAATGAGGGTATATGCAGATAATACATTTAAAGATGGTTTACAGGCATATATTGAAGAAAGACCGATGAGCTTAGAGGAGGGTATTGCTGATGAACCAGATACATTACCTTTGAATCTACTTTTTATTTTTTCACTTGTGTTTATTATTAGTATTGTAGTTTTTTTATTTGCTTATCTGTTGTTTAGAGAGTAATGGTTGTGAGTATACTGATAGGTTTTAATCATTTTTTTTAAATAGTTTTTTAACAATGCTGAAAAGTACAAGTAATCTATTATACAATACTATAAAAAAATGATTGACATTTGTGAACTATAAAAGTATGCTACAGTATGGTTTTAAAAAAGCTTATATGTTTCTCTTAAGCTAGGTAGCAATGAACAATTTCGTTATTATTGATAGTATACTTCGTTTGTTTTCGAACCTTCGTCCCATATGGTTCAAACGTTTGATGTTATCTTTTCTGCTTCATCTTTTATCATGTGCTCTTCGTTTGAGATCATTATTTTCACATCTTCTCCTATCGGTTTCTCTTGTCTCTGGCCTTGAGAAACAGACAGGGAAAACCATCCGTATATTGTTTGTTGGGGGTAAGAGGTTCCCGGTGTTTCTCAGTGATCTTATTTTTAGTGAAAAACCAATGATTCAGAATCGAGCTAATGTTTTTATTTGTAGGATTAAGGATCTAAAAAAAAGATATGCTGGAAGGGTTGATGCAGTGATGGTAAGCTGTGATCAGTTCTATCAGCGGTTTTTGCATCAGGATGGTTTTTTTGTGTTTCCCCATATGGTAGATATGGTGCTTGATACATCAAAAAGTTTGCAGGAGTTACTGATGATTCTACCGCATAGTACAAAAGAGGATGTCAGAAAGGTTAGGAAAGAACAGTTCTCATTTGAGATAACATCTGATATGGATAGGTTGGAGATGTTCTATCATGAGATGTATCTACCAACTGTGAAAAATAGGTTTGGGGAGACCGATATTTTCACCCCTGATCTGGTCTTCTTAAGATATCTCAAGGAACTCGACTATCAGTTAATGATGATAACGTATAAGGGAAAAGAGGTATGCGGTGTTTTTTTCAAGAGACAGGGTGATGTGTTATTGTTGAAATATACTGGTGTGCTTCAGGGCGATGTAGATTTGATTAAAAAAGGTGCTTTTTCAGCGTTTTATTATTTTTTCATGGTTTATGCCAAGGACCAAAAGGTGAATAAAGTGGATTTTGGAGGGGCAAGACCATTTTTCAATGATGGGTTGTTTCAATATAAGCGGAAATGGGGGGTGAAGGTTGAACCCTATGATCTTATCAAAAGATATCTTTGGACTACGGATAGTTAGTGGGAGTGGACCGTTGAAACAGTTCCTCATTCATAATCCGTTCATTGGTATGAATGAAAAAAACGAACTGATTAGATTTGTTTTTGTTGATAAAAAAACCTCTAATGATGCTATGAGCAATCAGTTTGAAAAAAGATTTCAAACACTAGAAATAAATGAGTTACGGATTATCAAGTTGTAATTAGTATCATTTCAATTGTTTTGATATAAAATATAAAACGTAATGATATAAAAAGAAATAGATATCATAGATGGATCATTATTCTATACATCGGTAAGAACGATTATTTAGAAAGAGGAGTGGTGTTATTGGTAAGTTGACAAATGGATTTAACTCTGAGAATTCTTTTTATCTTCTTTTGTTAGCAGCTTTGAACAATTGATTTGGTGGCACCTTAATTCCAATCATCGAAATTTCAAAGGCATTATATTATGGATTAATATATCCTAACCTGGTGAATAAAAAATAACAGAATTATCGAAGGCCTCTAAAAATCCTGTAGATTACGATGAGGATCTGGTCACAAGTTCTCTTGGTAAACTGGGAAAGGGTGCTGGAGTCCTGTTTTTCGGAACGATTTTGGGAATATTTTTCAACTTTGTAGCTAGAGTTCTCATTGCTCGCTTTTACACTCCTGAGGATTATGGATTGTTCAACTTGTTTTTCACTGTTTTAAGTATCTTCGCTGGAATTGGACTCCTTGGGCTTGGAGCGGGCATCAGCCGTTTCATTGGTTATTATAAAGGTTCTGGCGAGAAACATAACATCAAAGCAGTTGAAGTGTGGGGGCTTTTAATAGGAGCAGTTAGTGGAATTTCTTTTGGCATTCTACTATTTTTTATCGCTCCGTGGATTTCACCATTATTTTCAGAAAAGAATGTTTTTGTGGATTATATAAGGATAGCTGCAGTTACGTTACCGTTCTATGTAATATTAAGTTTGTTAATTTCTGTTTTCAGAGGTCATCAACGTACTAAAGAAAGAATATTATTTTACGACTTGGGTAGGAACGTCTTCTTTCTGATATTTTCTTTAATCGCAGGTATTCTTGCTTTTCCATTTATTGGAGTGATATGGTCAATGTTTGCTGCTACAGCACTCATGTCACTTTCTTTCTTTGCTTATTATCTTAAAAAACAAAAATCGTTGTTGAAGAATGTTGGTTCGTTTTCATTTGCACCATCCATCGGTAAAAAAATACTTCTTTTCTCCTTGCCACTTGTTCTAGTAGGTATTATGTATCAAGTGATGGGGTGGGCAGATACACTTATGATCGGGTATTTTTTAACGGAAAGTTCGGTTGGGTTTTACAATGTAGCACGACCACTATCTACTTTTATCTCAACAGGGCTAGTCATCACTATTTTTATATATTCTCCCTTAGTCGCTGGGCTTTACGCACAGAAAAAATTTAAAGAAAATGATATCATATTCACTGTTTTAACAAAATGGATATGTTTCTTAACTCTACCTCTTGCAATGGTATTATTCTTCTATTCGAATGAAGTGATATCCCGATCATTTGGTGTGGAATATATCCAAGCAGCAATTCCACTTCAAATTTTAGCTGTGGCTTACTTTGTCAACAATTTTATGGGGCCAAATGGTTCCACGCTTACCGCCTACGGAAAAACAAAATTCCTTATGTATACAACATCACTAGCAGCAGGATTGAATATCATCATGAATATTATTTTAATACCAATTTATGGGATAATAGGTGCAGCCATTGCTACAGGTGTATCTTTAATCTTGATAAATATTATTAGAACGTACAAACTATATCTGATAAGTGGAATTCACCCTCTTAAATTAAACAACATCAAGCCAGTGATCTCCACGGCTTTTTTTGGATCAATCTTCGTTCTTGCTTTAACGATAACTCCATTATCTAAGACATTCCAAGCTATTCTCGCTTTTGTAATATTAACTCTATTATTTCTATTACTGCTCTTTGTTACCCGTAGCGTTTCTCAGCAGGACGTAAAACTTCTAGTTCTGATAGAAAAAAAGATTGGGATAAATCTCTCGTTTTTAAAAAGAATATTTAAAAGATTTATGTAACCTTTTAAATCTGTTTTTACAAATTTATAGAATCGCTTTGCCAATTTTTTAATTTGTAGTAGTCAGGTTCTGCATCCCGTCCATAAAAATCGATATTAAACCATTCTATAACGTTTAATATTTGTTCTATTTGTTTTTCTGATAATTTTTTTTCCCACTTAACTAGTTGTTTACTTGTACCAAGATATGATGCATCTTGAGTTGTTCTACTGGGAACAAGGAATTTTTCGTAAGCGTTCTTTGGAATTGTTTCGTTTAAACTACAAAAAATCTTTTTTAATTCATCTTCCCATTTTAAAACTAACTGTTCATATACAACAATGTTCCAAGGTTTAGGATTAGGAACAGATAATGGAATTAATGTATCAATACTCCATATTGCTGCTAATAGTTCTTCCTGAGTGTTTATTTTATTAAGTTTATTCATTAATTTTTTGTTATTTTTTACTAAAGGAATTTTTAAGAAATCAGAAATTACCATATCCTTACTTAAAAGGATTTCTTTTTTTGTAAAATATCCACGAATACCACTTTCAATTTGAGAAGATATAACAGCACATGGATGTCGGATTATTAAAAACATTGATCTAACTTTAAAATGATTACTAATCCATGGCATAAGTCTATTTGCTCTAATGAACTTAACCAGTATCTTTTTTGAGAAG
>SDBT01004162.1_pt1 | contig 24667 bp, 35 predicted proteins | sample 2277101 | NCBI WGS metagenome assembly SDBT01 (sample SAMN10404973, study PRJNA504765) | marine sediment metagenome | isolation source: marine sediment core GS10_PC15, 103 cmbsf | place: Arctic Ocean: Southern Knipovich Ridge | collected 2010 | reverse complement strand
GGCCCCGAGAGTAGTTCCGAAAATGTCGAGAGCGTTTTCAATATAAGAGCCGCCGTCAGAAATAGAGCTACACGCCGGTTGAGACCACGGGGAGCCGGGAGTATCGTCTACGCATATCTTAGTGAACGCGCCCTTCGAGGATGTCGTGTTGCCGATAGACTCGTCGCCGCTTGGAGAGACAGAAAGGTCGAGAGCGTCAGAGCCTACCGCCCCGTCGGCGATGTCGGATGATTGGATCTTGTAATTCTGCCCGATCAGAAACGAGTTCTCCATTGTCGCACAGGTAAGCGGAGATCCGTCGGTACAGAGCGGTGCAAAATAAGTGTACATCGGTGCCCCGGCATAAGCGGGGGCGCACATGCTGCACGGCCCGATAATCGCCGAGATTACCAGCAGAACAATCCTGAGTTTGAATTCTTTATATTTTTCGACGATCTTCATTATTTCGTGCCTCTCCATGGCCTTACCTCGTAAGACCTGATTTTTAGTATAGCATCTGTCGTAGAACTATACTGGATTTTACGGTTATCCCGGTCGATAATCAACTCGCAATATCTCTCCCCCGGTCCGGTGAGTCTCACGTTTTGCCCGCTCCCGGTATCCTCGTTGGTTCCGTCCCTGAGTTTATTCAGGGTAGCCCGCAGTTCGATAGCCCCGACCAAAGGAAGTTCGATATCGAATCTCACGAGAAAAGCAGTCTGCGGAACTTCAAGCCCACCGTCCGCTATCAAATCGTAATCTGTCCAGTAGGCATCGGTATCGGGGAGTGCGAGGGCAGCAGCCTGCACCGTCGGGACCGAGCGGGTAGCATGGTAGTTAATCAGGTCGGCGATCTCTCGCTTTAAAGTCGGCAGGTCGAGGGTAAAGAACTTCGTGAAATCATACTGCCCCGTTGGTTTAACCGGGGGCGCGCCCTTTTTAAGCTGGATATTACCCAGGATTTTCTTAATAGCCATTATCGCTTACCCTGCCCCTCGTACAGCCGAGCCTGAATAAACACATCGGAGATCCTGAAGGTTTCCGATACATACCGCGCCGGTGTTACCGTTCCGTCGATAGAGAGATGCCAGAACATCACCGAAGCGTACCTACCACCTTTGGCCCCGGTGTGGTATCGCACCCGGTCCATCGATCTCATCGGACCTGTAAGGGTAGTTCCGGGAGTGAACGGCCACACCCCGGCAGCATTCCCGTCTCCATCGACCACGGCAGCGAGTCCACCGTAGTTCCCTTCGTCCCCCAGAGGATTGTTGCCGATGTTGCCGAGGAAGTCCGGTCGAATAAGAAGTCCCATACCGATTCCCGGCGAACTCGCCAGAGGGTTTTGGTTCATATCGACAGAGATAAATCTTTTCATATAATTCGGTCGGCCAAAATCGTAAGCCTTTGTTTCGGCGATGCTCCAGAACGCGCCGATATAGAAGTAGTCGGTGCCGTAAGTTACGTGGCCGTCATATATCTGGTTCCAGCCGGTGTCCACCGTGCAGTTAATCGTTTGCCCCGCCGTCCCGGCTTCGTTAGCCGTAATGACCTTCAACTGGAAAAGCATCTTGGGGTCAGCCGGATTGTATTTCAGCACGTAGAGACCGACCAGCCCGTTCTCGGTTATGGCATATCCTGCCGGGACGTTTACATCAAACTTCCCGAAATTAGCAATATTACCAAAAATCGGATCTCTCGGTGTGTAAGCCGATTGCGACTCCAGCATCAGGTTAAAGCCTTCGTCCTTTTCGCCGAAGTCCATTTCGTTCACATGCCCGAACCGATCGATGTACAAAGTAGCCTCGTCCGAGAGGTCGCTAATCCCTGAGTCCGCCGCTACCATGTCACCGGGCATCCCGTGTAATTCAGACCATTGCGTGTCGAACTGAGTGCCCTTATCCGGATAGTAAGCGAAAGTTCTACTATATCCGTTATTCCCACCGGCAGCTTCCGGGAGAACAAAAAGGGCTCTCTTCTTGGAGTTCGTCCAGGTAACGACTGCATCGGCCTGTCCTGATCTTGGAGACCTTACATTTTCCCAATTTTCACCAATCGAAACCGAAGCCCCGTGAATATACTCCTGCGGGCCCTGTGGGCTCAGATAGAAGAATCTGCGACCGGCGAGGGTCTCGGCCTGGCAGATCGCGTTCGGCCCCACACAGCCGGCTGCGTTCGTCCTGTGTATCTCCGGCAGCTCTCCTATAGTCATCGTATAACATTCGTTACGAGTGAAAACCAGAAGCATATCGTCGTCAATTGGCCAAAGACAGGTAATCGGCTTATGAGAAGGGACCGGTGCAAAACTAGTCGCATTAACTGTGATTACAGTTATGTCATCAGGATTAGCATCGGTCCAGATCATCTGGCTACGAATGCGAGTGTCGCCTTCCCTGATGTCGGCGAAGATCAATCGGTTATTCCACGCCCTTATATGGGAAGCCCTGAAGAGATCGCCGTCCGTAAGGTTCGGAACATCTCCCAGAGTGGTTCCATCCCAATATTTAGGATTGAACCCCTGGCTGACGATATAGGTTGTATCCTTGAACTGCGCTGCCTGCATCTTCTGGTCGCCGAGACCTGATGCCAGGTGAACAAACTGAGGCTGATTCTTCGATAGGAAGTCGATTCTGTTTAAAACCCCTGTCGAATTAGCGACCAGCCAGTCGGCCCCGCCGTTGGTTCTCTCCCCGTAAAAGCACAATGTTCCACGGGGAACAATCGAGACTGAAGGCACAGGGACGGGCACAAACTCGGTTACGGTCAGGTTGTGAACGTCAACTTCTATCAATCCCCCACCGCCGCCGGTTTCGTTAATGTCCACCTTGGCAAAGGGTCCGGAGTTGTTGGTAGCCAGTCCTGTGTAGACCGTGGTGGTCAGATCACCGATGTAAAAATCGAAGAAGTCCCCGCCATCGGTTATAACGAATTTGACCTCCTTGCGGGCACCGACTGGCCATGAGCTGGTTGCAAACAGTCCACTGCCATAGTCGAGCCTCCATGACGTACCAGATAATTTCAAACTGAACATATAGGAAGTCCAGCCCGCAGCGGGGCTGATGTAAATTGTCATCGCGTCGGCTCCGGCCTGGGTGATTTTCTCTAAATCTAAATAGACCTCCTTGTCTGAATCAACCGGTTCACTAAAAACAAAAGACCGATTACTGGTAACAATTCCCGTTCCATATTGTAGTCTCTGATCGCCGTCGACCAGCCCGATAGCGGCATCGGAGTCTCCGGCGACCCAGCCGTCCTGCCCATCGAGGTCGCCGACGATAAAGTTGGGATTCTCGAACTTGTTGGCATCGTAAATAACGGTGCGGTCGGTAGCCTCCAGAGGGTATCCGGGGCCGTGAAGAGTGACAACAGTAGGAACCCCTAATGTAGGATCGCCGACGACGCTCTTGTTGTATCGGCGTGTCCCCTGCCGCTTTTTCCACTCGTTATCTATATCGAAGTTTTCAAGCCTCTGCGCTCCGCCGTCGGCTATCCGGTGCGGAGGATCCTTGATGTTAAGGCCCCGATAGAGAGGGAAGGAATATTTATGGATCTGTCCACTCACTGTTTCACCTTAAGGAACCTTAAACATAAAGACTTCACCGGTCTTCATCTCGAAATCAACCGGCGGATTGGTTACACATTTGGTGGTAAAAAAAAAGTGATCGCCACGGGAAAGTTCTATAGACCCGACCCCGGCTTTAGCACCTGTGTCGTTGTTTGCCGTGTATCTTTCGACATTGAATCGCTCCATAACTACTCCGTTAATCGCTACCGAGATTTTATAGAGCTTGCCCACGCCACCGGAAAAAGAAGTTGTCCAACTGAACATATACAGACCTTCCAGCCCGTCGTCGTTCAGGGTGAAATGAGATCCATTCGTCGCCGTTCCCGTATCTGTTCCCCCGTCGGTCTCTGTAATATCAAAGTGTGTCGTATCAGGCACCGCCGCAACCAAATAGAAGCCGTCGTAAGTAGACCCGTGAATATCGGCATAGTCCATGTGGTCGGTTGCAAACCCGTGCGGTGTTGACGTGGTGAATCTCAGAAGTCCGCCCCCTATGTCGGCTACGGCAGTGTAACTACTGATCCCCCCGACCTCGCACAAAAAGTTTGCAGTGTCGCAATGTCCGATAGTCAGGCCATGAATTGCCGCCCATTCGTCTGCGTCGTCGAGGGCAATCGTAGCAGGCGAATCGCCGGGGGCAAGATACATGCCGGCATAATGCCGCGATGGTGAAACATGATCGCCGTACATGCCGAGCATCAAAAAGGCGATCAAGATGAGGATTAACTTTTTCAATCTATTTAAGTCCCCTCATCATAAATATAATCAGTTTTCATAAGTTAATAAAACCGTAATAGGACGGTTCAACATATTGCCGCTATTCGTTGCAGCAAGCACGACCCGCACGACAGTTGCGAGAATAAAAACATCGTATTCATGTTCAGAAACAGAAGTAAACACAGGCGGAACCCTATTGTTTGCAGTAGATTGAGAAATCAGAACTTGCATTCCTAGAATCTTACTTATATCCGCTAATCCGTGAGCGATGTTGGTAATATCTCCTTCTGTGCCTCCGGTTGTACCAGTAAGTTTCTTTATTTTAATTGCAGACCCGTACATAATTATTTCCTTATTTTATCAGTTACAATTATCATTTTCGAATCCACTTAAGTGGCATACATTACCTATCTCCTATCTATTTTGAACGTGAAGATCCAGCTCTACGGCATTCGATCCATCGGAAGCGACGACCTTGATTCGAATCTTTTTGCCGGTCAGATTCTCGTTATGAGCGAAATGGTCGGTATCGACGAATGAGACACTTCCCGTTGAATTGTCCACCAGGTTTAGCTCGGCCTTCGTCATGTCCGACCAATTGCCGGGATCGTCTGCATCATTGCTGATCTGGTAGGTAACCGTTATTCCACCGGAGATCGTGGCCTGAACGCTCCAGCCGGACATTCCCTCGATGCTGAAGCCCCTGGCCCCCGGATAGAAATGTTGCCCGGTTGTGATATTGGTTGTATCCACCAGTTCCACGTTATAATCGGGGGAGCAGTTCAGCAATACGACATAGGCGAGTTCGGTCCCGCTGAAAGGCGTTTGCCCAGAAGTAATCTCCAGAGTGGCTTTGGCGGGATACGCCCCGTAAGCCCCGGAGGTCAACACCATCAGAAGCTGCGACCCGTCGTACGTCTCGTAATTATTAAGCGTTTCGAAAGCGGACAAGGAATCGTAAGCTATTACGGTAAGTGGATTGCATCTATCCAGTGCTCCCGCGAGCTCGTAACCGGGCAGCGTAAAGGTCAGGTCTGTCGAACTGACGTATGTAACCTGCCCGCCGCCGAGTGAATGAGTTACAGGGATCTCGCCTACCGGAGAGGAATAATCTTCCGTAATCGCCCCCGGAGAAGCCCCGCCCGATGTCGGCGTTCCTCCGGCCCCGGCACCGGGCCCCTCGTGTTTGACAGTGAGGATTACCTGGCCGGACTTCCCGACCCCAGCGTTCGTAATGGCAAGACCGAGAACCGCTTCCGCTAAAAACGGGATACCACCATCATTGTTTACAGGAGATGAGTAGTTACCTAAATTTGTTGTGCTATTTGAACTGTTGAGTCCCGCACCAAAAAGAACATCCACTCCATTGGCATCGGTTACGGTCACATCATAAAGATCAGGGGGTGTTTTGCTGTCAACTATTATCGGGACTATTTCAACCCCGACAATATAGCCTGTCAGCTTCCCGGCAAACCCAATATTGGTTACGTTGCCACCGGAAGAAACCCAAGTCCACGTTACGATCTCGGTGCTTCGGTCATAAGTGTGGGTCTTATTCGCCGTTCCTACAGCAGCAGCCGCGTAAGCAGACCCGGGAGAGACCGCTACACAAAAGGCCGCAGCGATGAATAATAGTAAGGCTATTCTTCGTTTCATATCCTGTTTCCTCTTCGCCCGAGATTCGGGGCTCCGGCACTTCCAATGACCGGGTTGGACATTGTGTTCATTTTTGTTGTCAGTTTTCTTTTCTTTTTCTCAGCAAAAGTCGGCACTTTATACTCGGCACCTTGCAGCAAATCGTATGCGGCAAAGACTGCCAGCAGATCGATAAGGCTGTTCTCGAATTCACAGACATCGGCTCCGTCCACTAAAGCTACCCGATATTTGTTATAGGAAATCTCAATTACGTTGGCCTCTCCGGTGATTATCGGGGCATCGAAGTAAATCAAACCACCGGTGCAGTGCCAAAGCTGCGGCCTGATAATGGAGGTCGTGTTGAAAGGCATATTGTCGAAGACGGGGACCTGATCCAGATTCCGCTTTCCGTTTCCGTCGTCGTAACTCAGCAGTCGCATGTTCATAAAGTCGACAGGCACAGGTATGGTAATCGCCCCCGTGACGGTAGCCAGGTTGGTAGAAGCCGTCCGGGAAGTAGTCCTCATAAAATACTCAGGGGAATACCGGATGATTTCATCGGCGAGCTCTATCTGACTGCTGTTGATCGCAGCCGTCACAATCGCAGGGGTGAAGTCCACCGCGTTCTCGTTGAGCGCATAGTGTTGCGCCCGGACAAGAGCAATGATTTGCGTTAATGTAGTCGTAGCTGCCATTTAATTTAACAGTCCTTCGTCGAGTGCTTTCTCGGCTTCGAGCTTCATTTTCTCGGTAACCCTCGGCTTATCGTCACGATAGAAAGGATCCTTCTCCGACCTCGATCCACTCGCTATACCGCTCTTACCGTCGAATATCATCCTGCCTCTGAGTCGGTTAAGAGTAACGTCTCCTGACAAGTCCTTAATCGCCTGCTTGCCCTCTTTTTTCTTTTTCGCAGTGGCGGCATAGACCTGTTTCATGTATGCCTGGGTGGCCCTGATCGGATCGGACTCCATCATTCTCAGGATTCGATACCAGAGCTTGTCGCCCTGGGTTTCCTTCTCTGCGAAGAAGAAGTCGTTCACGCCCCTCTTCCCTTTAACATCCAGGGGATAATGAAGTTCTGCGACGAACTCGTTTCCCAGAGCACACGGGGGCTCTCTCATATCGAATTCCCTCTTGTCCACATCGTAGCAGACTCCGCAGCGAGCGTCCTTGGCCGTCACGACACTCCCAAAAGTCGTCGGCCTTCCTGCCTTTTTCTGGCAGTATCCCCTTCGGGCTTCCACGTCCTCGCAAGGATGGTAGACGGCGATCTCGTAACCCTTTGCCTCGGCGACGCGAAGCATCCACTCCGGGGGTCTGGGGGGAGTCGGCATTTTAGACCTCTTCTTCTAATCGTGCGAGTATTCCGAGATTCTTGACTCGGGTACGCTCCCGCTTGCGGTTGATGCTTCCCAGTTTAATATTCAGGTTCTCGACCTCGGTTTGGCGACCGCGATTATCCCGATTAACCCTTGCCAGGAATTCCGTGGCTTCTTTCGCCTCGATAAGGGATTTTTCCGATTCCTTTTTAAGGGCATCCCTTCTCTTCCGGAGTTTGTCGTATTCGGAATTCATCCTGTCGATATTGCCCTGGATGATCTTCGCCTCTGCCATCTCTTCGTCCCTCTTCAGGTCGACAGCATTATCCACCCTGATTCTGGCCGCTTCCTTTTCCAGGTCGACCAGCTTTTCAGCCGGAGTCCTTTCGTCGGCATCGGGCACTTCAGGAGGAACCTCGACCGGCTCAACTTTGGCCTCGACAGCTTCAAGAGGAACCTCGACCGGCTCAACTTTGGCCTCGACAGCTTCAAGAGGAACCTCGACCGGCTCAACTTTGGCCTCGACAGCTTCAAGAGGGATCGGCTCGATAGGTGGGGCCGCGACAGGAGGGTTATTCCTCTTTTCCTTAAGAGCTTCAACTTCCGCTCTGGAAACCATAAGGGTGCCTTGGGTGTCCCCTTCTTCGCGAAGGTCAGTCAGTCCGCCTGTCGTAACGAAACCTCGTGCGGTCTGCTTGGCCACGCCGAGGATTTCAGCAGCCTCCTTAAGAGTAATTTGTTCGCTCATTTTTCTTTCCTTAAATATGGGGGAGAGATTACCCCTCCCCCGGTTAAGTGTTTTAATTATCGGATCTACTGAGTTCCTGCCACGCCGAATCGTCATTACTGAAAACCATTGTGAGGAAGTCGCCGGCTCCCAACACGGGGCAATTGTCCCCTGCGCATTGGAATGCGGTCTTGTCACCAAAGTCTACAGTTCGAGTATCATCTGTCCCAAGAATCATAATCACCTGTCCGTCGGCCACGCCAGTAATAGCGATGGGAGCGGCGGCTGTGGTGATAGTTCCAAAAGACGGATGAACCCCAACAACCCTCACGATGCTGCTCGTGGGAGTATAGGACTGCGTTACAAAAATTGTAGTATCCGATGTCGGAGTAGAAGCCAGCCTTAGAGTGGTGGCGAGATCCCCTACATTGAGATCGTCAGTCGCCGTAATAGTCGTACCCTGGATCCGGTCTGTAGCAGTTATGTCATCGGTAGACGTAATCTGCTCTCCTTGGACGGTCCCGGTAGCTGTTACCGTTACTGCTGTAACAGCTTGGGCAGATACCCCGCCTGCGGTAAGCAGATCGGTAACCAGAGCATCATCCGTTGAAGTGACCTGTTCCGCCGTAAGAGTCCCTGAAAGCGTCTGGGAGCCGGTGATGTTGAGATTGCCGGTGATGGTTAAAGCACCGCCGATAATCAGAGCTCCGGCAAGAGTGAGAGCTCCTGCCTGCGTGAAGATGATATTTTTCTTAAATATCCCCCACGCAAGATTGTAAAGTTGACTTAATGGAAGAGCCATAATATGTCTCCTTTCTTATGCCACCTATGACCGTTTGCCCTGGAGGTACATCTCAACGCCGTTTAACTTCGACTGAGTGTACTTGTGAGCGTCGGAGATATTCTCACCGTCGCACCACATACCGCCGTTAGCCGACAGGTATTCCGAGATACGAGCGAGCTTGTGGCCATCGACTTCGGTGTACCAGTGAAGCGGGGTGACGTAGCCGTATTTGAGACCGACGTAGACGGGGCCGAAGATCATGTTGTTAGGCATGAAGTCATCAACGACCATCGGGCTCTTGCCTGATGCGTCCTTGAAGTTATCTTCACTGTAACCCTGATCGTCGGGGAGATTCAGGTGAACTCGTCCCTGCTGGGAAAGGTTACCGAAAGTCTCCAGAACGCCTGAGTGCATCCGCAGTTCGTCGGGCTGACGTTTGTTCATCGACTCACGAGCAGCCGCAGTTTTACGAAGCAACCTGGTCCAGCGAGGAGTAGGAGCCTGGGCATCTGTGCCGTCTCCGCCGACTTCATCAGGAGTCAGATCGACACCCTGGGTGAATTCGAAAGCGGAACTTGTTCGATCCTGACCCTGGTAATTACCGCTCATCCGCGAAAGCACATCGGAATTCGGATTCGAGGTACTGGCATGGAGCTGGTAGCCTGCGAGTCCGATTTCAACACCGGTGTCGGCAGCAGCATTGTTGTTGACAGGTGTGATCAGATCCCCTTCTTCAAGAGAATTTCCGCCTGTGGGTGCGTAGTCTACGTCGAACTGGTTGTTTTCGTAGTCTACGCTGACAACCGTGTAGATTGTTACGGTGTTCGCTGGAGCTATGTTTACATAAGAACTGCCACTGTCTATAAACATAAGCTGGTCGCCGACATGGATGTGGCGAGTTCCTGACCATCCCGAATAACTTGCCAGGCCCGGAGTTGTTCCGGTAGTGTTGGTATCGGAGTTCTTGACGTTAATCGTGACCCCGCTGTTCGCCGCCGAACATTGAGCTACAACGGTTCCGTCGACACCACCGAGAACGAAGTCGCGGTTCTTGATGTACTTCGCGCCGATAAGCCGTTCGCTGATCGCGTCGACATATAGATCGATAAAGGACGCCTGCTGGTTTTTCGACCGCTCGACGATAACCATATCGATTTCGACCGGGAAGAATTCCGGGATGGGCTCGGCATTCCACTGTGCAAATCCACCCTGGCCACCGCTCTGGACTTTACCGCCTACGGTGAACGGGCCACCGCGCCGGTTCATATTTGTTTTAGCGGCCCAGAACATTCCGGCACCACCGAGGGGCATCTTTTTCCTCTTCAACTTGGCGATCATCTCGTCGCCCTGATTGAAGGTCTCGTCGATGTCATCCTGCAGATAGGCAATTTTGTCTATCTGCGAAAATAGTGTTTGGTCAACAGCCATAACCTTTTACCTTTCGATATAAGCTGTGCCTTGAGCGAGGTCGGGTTTCTAGCCGAATGCGCCTGAACTCTTCAGTCTCTCGCGGTAAGCCTCCTGGCCTTCTTCGGAATCGAGGTTGAGCCCTTTCTTAATCTCAGGAGACACCACTTTACCGGTAGACCCGGACGGCATCCCTTGTGACCCTTCCTTGTTTTTTCTCGCCTGCGTCACAGCAGTTTTTGTTTTTCCTTTAGCCTTGGCCTCTATATGGGCAAGCAGTTTTCCTGCCGGTCCATTCTCAAAAGCCGCCGCTGCGTTCTTCGTGAATCTCTGCGTTTCTTCGTCGAATGACTTCACCATATCCAAGCGCACCATTTCACGCACTCCGGGGATTTCCATCGCTTCCGGGTTTTGTTTGGTAAACTTGTCAAGGTCGTCGTTGATGACTTTATTCACGCCTACGATGGCATCGTCGGTTTGACGCTTCTCTACCAGTTCCTCAAGCTGCTCGATCCGGGCCATAGTAGCCGTTTGCTGCTTGGTGGCATGGTAGTTGTCCTCGTAGAGCTTTCTCGTTTCGGCAGGTAGGGCTTCGAGAGCCTGCTGCCTTGCGAATTCAGCCTTCTCGGTTTCAGCTTCCTGCTTCAACTCAGAGATGAATTCCTTGAGGACAGACGTTTCGATCTGGCTCTTATCCTGGATAGGAGCCTGCTGAGAACGGAGATCTTTGATCTCATTCTGCAACGTCTGATACGTTCTGTCGTTATTGGACTTCATCGACCGGGCGGCTTCTGCCAGTTCTGCGGGGTCACTGTAACGCACACCGTTAAACTCATGACCGTCATCGTCGGCAGGGGCCTCGTCGGGAATCTCGCCAACTTCATCTTCGATTGCTACTGGATCCTCGGTCCGGAGATCGTCTTGAACGTCCCCAAGCTGCGACTGATCCGAATCGTCGGGAGTTGCTTCGATCCCTTCGTCCGCTACTTCACCATTTCCGGCTGCTTCCAGCCTTGCGCGAATTTTGTCACTAACATCTGTCGTCATTCTCTTGCCTTTCCGGGGCCCACTTACTCTCGGCTGCACCAACGACTATCGCTGGCGGTCCGGTAGAAAACGGCTACCCGCCATACTTCATTAAATCTATTTTGCTTACTTTGCTTGATTTCCTCTTTTTCCTCTTTTTCCTTAGTTCGGCTTCTCTGGCGAACTTAGCAGATGAACTAGCCTTCATTCTTTTTCTTCTCTCTACATTCTTTTTCTCAAGATTCAACAATGGATCACGAGCAGGAGAATCATCATCCGTAAACTGATCTGTCGATCCCTTCCCAACAGGAGACCTCCTGCCTCCGACTATACTTCTCACTATTTTTTCCATTATCCTTTTAAATTCTGAGTCTTCAGCCATAACCTTAAGCTCCTGGTGTATTTAGAAATTGTTCAAAGGCCCCGGTGTCCGTCATCTGCGGCTCCGTTTCGACCTGCTCTCCTGGTATTAACATCTGCTCCGGGGTCATTCCAGCCTGTAAAGGCGGACCACCCATAGGAGCTTCGGGTCCCATCGGCATTCCTTCCTCCATTCCCGGAGGTGGCATCCCGCCCATCTGCTGCTTCTCAAGATCATCTTCGTGTAGTGAGATATGGGCGAAGAGGTCGTTTATCAAGTTTTCACTGCCCCCGCGATTTTCGTTAATCGATCGCTTGTGAACGAGAATATGAATAATATGGTCGTCGGTCGGCAGAACATAAGGCAGGTCGACTTCCGGTTGTTCCCCGGCATCCTTAGCCTCAGCGATCCGCATGAAATCAATATCTTCATATTCGGCAGAATCAACCTGAATCTCTTCGTCGTCCCGGCTGGATTCTTCTATTCTGGAATCGATAACCTTATTGACCTTGGAAATCGCTTCGGGAGTTCCAACCTCTCCATAGAGCCCGAGGTTATACTTATTTAAAGCCCTCTCCTCATTAACGAGCGGAGAGCTTCCCATCATGGTCGTTTCGTCTATGATGAATTTTTTGGTGTAATCCCATGCCTGCTCTTTGAATACCCTCCAGCCGTATTTCCCGCGCTTGCCGACCAGTTCTTCTCCGAGTTCGTCGGGCATCCTCTCGGCCAGCAACCATAAAATCATCCGGGCTCCACGCTCGTAAACTCTGCCACGAGCTGCCGGGAATTGAGAGTGTTGTGATTTGTTGTTCTCTTGAAGGGACGCAAGGTGGAGATACCCTCGAACCATGTCCGGGTTCTCGCCGCCTAGAAGTTCAGGAGCCCCTGCTGCCGCTCGGGCCAACATCACGATCTTATCCGTGAGTTCCATAGCCGAGTAAGGAAGATTGGGGTAGGAGATAACCTGGGGAATATGGGGAGAAGATTCGGCATACTCCAGCAGGAGCCTGTCGGGATCGTCAAAGACGTTCGGGTCTATCCCGTGACCTTTTGCCACAACGACTTTAACGCCCTGAGATGCCTTCAGGCAATACTCGATAAACTCACTCCAGATCCGGTTATACCAGTAATTGATTTCCCAGACGTTATCGAGAGCACCGTCGCCACGGAGGTATTTGTCCTTCTTCGACCAGTTAAGCCAGATGAAGGGGAGAATTCCGTATCGCCGGCAGAACTCATACGGGAGCCGTCCCGAATAGAGAAGCTGCTTTCTGGTGCTTACGATGTATTGGCCTTCGGGATGCTCGGCGTTCGGTCTGCGCCAGTACTCCAGGATAAGAGCCGCCCGGTTTTCCTCCGGCGACATATCTCCTTCGTAGGGATCGTTATCCGACCTTTTAAGCAGCCACGTCCCACTGGTGCCGGGGTCGAGATCGCTCTCGGGGGGCACGGTCTTCCCGTACATCCGCTTCACTTGATCGATGCTCATTACGCGCTCGATCAGGATTTCTTCGGCTTTACTTATGTCTTCATCGGTATGAGATCTCGGGATGTGGATATGGGAGGGGTGGGTATACCTGACGAACGGCATTCCTACCGTCACATTCTCTTCGGCTTCATCGTCGTATACTTCCGGGCCGCGATCCATAGTCCAGCCGATCTGACAAGCACCGCTCCCGAGCTTCGGAGCGGCAAGTTCCATTGCTCTGTACTGCCGCTCCCAATCCTCTGAATCAAAGAGATCCATGAAGAGCCGGGTCATCACCTTTGCCGCCATCCGAGACCCTGAGCCCTGTTGTCGACCAGCCGCGAAGTGAAAACCGGGCTTCTTCTGCGTAACCATACCGAATAATTGATCGACGATGGTTTTACAGAAGTTGAATGTTATGTTGGGGTCTCGACTGGAGGGGAACCGAGTATTTGTGAGAGTGCCGAGGGTGCGGGTTGTCGGGTTGGCGAATACATTCTGGTCGCCGTTGTAATAGGCTTCGAGGACATCGTAATGGAGATTTATTCGCCAGTCAGTGCCCTGGTAGGCTTCGAATTTCTTCCTAACCATAGCAACATCCTCAGCGTTGGACATCGACTCCGCCACTGCTTTGCTTGGTTTCTTCTGGGGTAAGCCCGCGTTTTTACTTGGCAATTTGCCCCCTGTTCGGCCTGTGTAATAATGTTAGTGTAGCCTAACAAGATTAGGGTATGCCAACTTTGGAGTGGTTGTCAAGGAAAAAAGTGAGGAGGGGGGATTTTTATTTGAGCAAAGAAAAAACCCGATGCATTATTACACCGGGCGTTTTCCGTCATTGACTATCAAAAACCTTAGAAGTGTTATTATACTCTCACACCGCTTTCGGCTTGTCAAGGAATAAAGAGATCTCTTCGGCACTGGTGAGAGGCTGTGTGTCTTTGTGCATTTTCCCAATAATCTCGATTAAGTCTTCCTGACCGGTGGCTATTGCTCTCTCTTTGCATATAGAGGGCTCGGTGGATATATGCACGAAGCAAACCTCTACACTTTCCCCTGCTACGATTCTCCAAAAATCACGTCTCGCTAGTGTCAAGTTTGTTTCATCAACAATAATTCGATCATGGCCAGCGAGAAACAGTGACCTAACCATAATCTCAACGATGGACTTAACCATAGATTCGGCGTTTTTTTCGTAACGATTTCCGTGTAGGGCCAATCTGATGGAATCTCTATTTACAATAGGGGCTCCATATCGTGCTGAAAGCTCTCTCGCGTGGGTTGACTTACCGCTGCGAGGTAATCCCATCATACAAATTAAGAATTTCATATCTGTCCTCCATTGGTTAAATTGGTAGAGAGGGTGGGATTCCAACCCACGGACATGCAAGGGAGAGTCCGCAGACTCAACCCCCGGCAAGTCACGGACCAGCCGAAGCCGAACCGTCGCATTCATGCACTCTGCCACCTCCCTGTTGGGGTGAAGAACGAGGCTCGAACTCGTAACCGCAAGGGCCACATCCTTGTGCTCTGCCAATTGAGCTACCTCCACCGCCGAAATGATACCAGAAATATTCTAGCTGTCAACCTCTTTTAGCCTGAAAAGAATTCCCGCCATTTTGTTTAGCAGAAAATTCTTATTCCCACTGTCACAAGTTTTTCTATAAGCACCGTCACCCTCATAGCAGTCAAACGGACACCTATCGCAATCCCGATCTCTTAACCTAAAATTAAGCTTTCCGTCAGGGCCGCGAGATCCGCGACGAATATCTGCTTTAAACTCGGTACAGACAGGACAGTTTCTTCGATCCGGCTCAGGATTCCACCTATGTCTAACCGAAAATCCGTTGACCTCCTCCTTGATTTCCTTCCCGAGGTATTCCCTCTGCTCCCAATTCTTGATACTTTTTTCTACCGCGACAATAAGGCTACTCATTTGCCTTTTCCGAGATGATTGCCAGGATTTCCTCCTCGCGCATAATCAACTTCTCAACCCCGTCCACCATGATCTCCGACCCGGCGTATTTGGGGAATAGAACGTGGTTGCCTACCTCGACATCCGGAACCATCCGGTTCCCCAGGTTGTCGCGCCTGCCACTGCCGACTGCGATAACCACGCCCTCCAGCGGCTTCTCCTGGGCTACGTCGGGAATGGCGAGACCCGCCTTCGACCCCTCGACTATCTCCGGAGCATCCAGCCTGTCGACGAGAATCTTGTCGTATAATGGTTTTACCTCTCTCATAATCTCAACTCCCCTGCCTTTCGTATTCTGCTTTCATATTGATCGGCGGACCATCAGGTATCGCCGGCGGCTTCCTCTCCTCGAATCTCTCGTCATGCTGCTTCTCCCGCTCTATCAGCTTCGCCCTGTCGGCTATTGCGGTTTTCTTCATCTTCATTTTCTCGGTCTCAACCAGGGCCTTCATGCGGAAATACTCCTTGGGGTCCTCCATCAGAAGTGCTCGGTTCATATCGAGAATGTTGAAAGTTAAAACAATGTTGGCGGCGGTCTGCGCGACAACGATTACCGCCAGCAGGATAAGTGCAAAAATCTGGACATTCATCGTGATCCTCCTCTATTTAGTTTTCTAATATCCCGGGGAGACTGCCTCTTCCGGGATGGGTTCTCTCTGGTTTTACTCATCGCGGAACCTCGGGCTTTCATAATAATATCTTCCATTTCGCCCTTCGGCTTCTCTTTCTCAGTTTTCGGCCGGATCATATCGAGCTTCCGGTCGTCGTCGCCATCGGCCCGGAGAGCGAATCCGTAGCCGAATGGCCTGTCATCATTCTTTCCGCCCATGGCCTTAAGCTTCCGTTTCGTATTCAGCAAACTCATGGATCCTAATTCTGTAAGGAGCTCCCTGCTTCGAATATGGAAGTTGGAAGTCTTGGAGAGGGCTATAACCTTTATCCGAAGCTGAGTGAGCATGAAGTCTCTGGACAGTTCCTTCGTATCGTAGCCATATTTATTATCATACCTTTTCCCCCTCTGGTTCCCCGGCCTCATTCTGAGATAGAGTCGATACCCATAAAAGAACCGTCTCCCGGACTCCATGAAGACCAGAGATGCAATCTGCCCGTGGTTGTTTACTTCCCAGCAGATCGGCGGGGACAGGAATCCTCGATACATAACCGAGAGAGCTATCGCTACCCACGCGACCTCCTCCGGTGGCGAATGAGCATGGAACTCGGCCACGGGTTGCCAGTTACTTCGGTCTATCACAAAGATCGAAGCAAAGTCGACAGAATCCTGCTCCGAGTCTCCACTGCAAAGATCGACTCCGAGGGCGTAGCACTTCGTCGGGTCGGGCTCTTCCCATATAGAAACAGAGCCGTAAGGATTTGGGGAGATCGTGATATTAGAGATCGTCGCCGTCCTCTCCTCCTTTTCCATCATCCTGCGAATTGCGATATCCACTTTCCGTATCGGGTTACGAACTCCATTTCTAAGTAAAAGTAATGTATTTGGATCTACTAGAAAAGAGCCTGATCCAATGAATGCCTCAGAAGGGTTGGACGGCATTTCTTGACGAAAACTTGCCATATCGTCGTTGAATTCCCTTTTAACCGTGACCTCGACAAATCGCATCAGCCAATATTTAACATCTTCCCACCGCTCTTTAACGTCGTGCTGCCGGAAATATTTCTCGATCTCCGGTCGCTCGTGAAAGTAATGCAGGATCTCCGGGGGCACAACATAATTAGGAGGCGGTCGCTCCCTATTGCGCTCGTCTACAAACCAGCCTGAGAAGATCGATTCGTAAAAGAACTCTTTCGCCGAGTCCCACAGGTCTTTAAAAAAATTCCAGCCTAACGCAGTAGTCTCTATAAATCTAATACACATAGCACCCTTTGCGAATGCCATATTGATAGAGTTTCTAGTCTCTAAGAATTTATTCTCTGGCCATTTGGACATTTCCTATAAATGACAAAAATGGAGAGTCGCGCCCGATCCAATTTGTGAGCTCCCTGCCGAGAAGTAGGTTACCGAGCAGTTGAGGCCATGCTTTACGAATGTAACCCCGGACGATGCAGAGGGGAAGCCCTCGACTGCCGGGACATACGGCAGGGAGTTGAGATACAGATCGAACATCTTGTAGAAGTTTTCGAGGGGGTTGGCATCGCCGGCGGCTCCGGGCTTAACGTGGGCGACGACCGCACTGTTGCAGCCGGGATGTGAAAGCAGGAAGCAGAGCTTGATAGCCTGAATCAGGGAACTGAATCCCTGCTGCCGCGCCTTGAGGATGATCCAATTGGTTCCGAGCTGGCCCATCTCCTCGTTCGACTTGCGTTCGAGCATTTTCAGGAATCGTCGTTGCGGTCGGTTTATCTTGAAGGGAACGATCTGCGCCGTCCACTTGTCCTGAATGGTCAGATACTTCTCGATGAATTCGGTTACGGCCGGCCAGTTCATCTGCAACGACACCGGCTTCACCAGACCCCAAACGTCCTTGGCAAACTTTACAGCTTCGGGGTCTTTGGCTTTGAGATCGGCGAGGGGCCCGAACCTCCCAGGGGTCGGAAATGTCATCAACCCCGATGCCCGCATATCCCTGAGAACGTCCAGGATGTCCTCGAAGGATGCCTTGGTATCGAGTTTGATTGTTGTTTTGAGGATGGTGCGGATATGCTTCGCTGCGTCGGCCCTCAGCATTTCGTTGGGATTGTTTTGCCAAACGTCCTCCAAGTATTCTACTTTACCCTTAGAGGCCGCGATACCCATCCTTTGACGTACCTTAGCAGCCCCTTTTACCTCCCGAGGGGTATCGGCCTCCGGCTTAACGACCTTTGTGAGATCGTCAAGAAAGCCCTCCACTCTGCGGAGAAGCTTGGTATGGTCGGCACTGGCGAGGGTAGACGCTCTGTTCTTTTTCGGGCTCATTGAAAGTTAGCCTAGCCTAACTTAGGGGGGGGTGTCAAGCTCTTTTTTCCTTGACAAAAGGTATATACGTTGTTAGCGTGGGATCACACTAAGGAGGTGGAAAAAATGAAAAGAGTTGGAATTGATACCGCTTGCGGCGTTGCTTATGTTCGGATCGACACTATACAGAGAATCCTCACCCCTCAAGGAAAGAAAACATTAGTTGTCACCGACAATGGAGGGGTTATCTATACAGACGAAAGCCCCGAAGATTTAAACGCGAGGGTCGAGCAACTGGAGATTTACGATGCCGAATAAACCGACCGCACGGGAACTGCTGAAGGCTACGGCGGGGGGCCTGGAAGATTGGGAAAATGCAGTGTGGCTTGATTGTTTTTGGAAAAAGTCTAGATGCAAGCTTTGCAGAGAAACTAAGGCTCTCATTCATTTCTTTAGTAATTGCGGTGTCTGTCCGCTTTCAATAGTGGGACACGAATGCTATAAAGGCGGTGATAGCGACGCTATGGAGCTTGCGGACAGGGGTAACAAAGAACCTATCCTCGCCGCCCTCCGGAAAGCCCTCGCCTACCAGACCCATGTCGTTTTCCAAGAGGAGTGTGAAGCTTTCGTGAGGGAAGCCCTTGAGTAAAAATAAGATAGAGGACTTTCTCAAAGCAATCCCCATGACCTCTCTTGCGGCTCAGAACGCAGCGTTCGGGCAGTTGTATGAAGGAATGAGAAAAGAGGCGGAGGCTATCAAGGGGATCTTTACCCTCATCTACTACGGACTTGGCAAGGAATATGACGGAGAATAAGCCTGAACCAAAAACGGTGCGGCTGCTGCTTAAGATGACCGAGACCCAGAAAAAGAAGCTGGTGGCCTTGAAGCAGATGGGCACCCTCGGGCCTTCGATGAACGAAGTAATCCGCCGACTGATAGAGAAGGAGAAGACCGATGGTTGACATCCACCGCTTCTTGCAATACACGGACTTCATGCTCCAATCGCATTACGGTAAGTCCAGATTTGCAGGAGGCGTTTTATAGCCCACCTTCTTATACAAACTTCGGAGAATGGGTGAAGTGTTTCAGAAATTGGACACCTTGGTGGGAGGGAAGCCGGGAGGATCGTCGGACGGATAGTTACCCAGAAATGATTCCATTTCTAAAGACATTCTACCCCTTCGACCTCACCGAGGCATCTATCCGGGAAAAGTTAGCCCACTGGATAACGTGGAAACTGCTATCAATAAAAATTTTAACAAGGAGATAACCGATGCCGATTGAAATGGAAGGGGAAAATACCGAAATGTTGTTCGGTAAATTTGAACTGCAATCCCGCAACCCGTCTGTTGCATTAGACAGGACGGTGGTTCTTGACTTCACCCAAGACGAGCCTGAAGGATATGAAGGGCACTTTGAAGTTCAGTTTTTTGATGGCGTAGCAGAAATACATTACTGCCGGCACGAAGAAGGGAACTTCGCCATTCACCACATTTCATCGACAAGCTTATCACACGCACTGTCAATGTGCTACGAGATGCAGGCCACCGACATCGCCCTGTTTGAAGCAAATAAGGAGAAAGCCGATGAATGAATTACCTACCGGAGTGCGATACCTCAAAAAAGGAGACTGCATCACTATCGCCAGTATGCCCCCCTGGCAGAAGAGACTCTGGCTGTGGATCAAGATAAAAATATTCCGCAGAAAAAGAACTGTCTATTACATATCGAACATTGATCACGGACCGTCGACAATAACTATCGACGCAAGAATTGGACATTACGATGATAAAGCTGACCCCACACTTTAACCTACACGAGTTCGTCCAGCCCGGAAAGTCCGGAATCTGGAGGGGCCAGCACGTCTACGACAAAGCCCGGTATATCGCCGAGGCAATCCTGGAGCCGGTGCGCGAGGAGCTTAAACATTGGCAGCTTGTCACCGCCGGGGGGCTGAATATACCGGTTGGTCAGGGTCTTCCTATCTCTATAAACTCTGGTAAGAGATCAAAAGCTTACAATAAAAAGAAAGGCGGGGCAAGAACCAGTGAACATTTATGGAATAGGGATTCTGCCTCCGTTGATATAACAATAGGCAGGAATTCGAACAAGGTGTTATTCCAAGAGTTGCTTGACGTGAAGCACAACCTCGGGCAACTGATAGCCTACGTTGACAGATCTAATCTTATCCGCTTCATCCACCTGTCGATCGCTTCCCCCCGCTTCCCCGAGCCCCAAGTTCTTCTGGCGACCTACGAGCGCGAAAACGGCAAGTGCCGGTACGCCCCGTGGGACGGCGAGATCGTGAGGCCGTGATGTATGAGCAAAAATTATACGGAGATGAGGCTAAATGCCAACATCTTAGCGGGTATGAGCGGATGGAATGCTTAGGAGATGTCCGGCCCGACCGCCTCCCTTTACCTTCCAGATCTGGGCTTCCAGTCTTTATAGGCACGGTGGCCTTTATGGTTATTGGCGCTATTCTCTTGATTGCTAAATGGAAAGAAATGCGAAACCGATTTATCAGTGAAACACGCACCGGAGGCCCTGATGACTGACTTCCGAATGCTCACCATCATGAAAGCTAGGCAGCAGGGGGGAACTATTAGAGCACAGATATTTGAAATCTACGCCGCCATAACGATCATCTGCGAATTTTTAAGAAGGGGCAACCTATGAATAAACACACATGCTTCGAGTGCCACTGGTGGGAGGACGGACTGCCTGACGACTGGAGCGATTCTTTCTATTGGATGGATGTCCAGCACACGCATACGGTATCCGACCCCGAATGGATATATAATAACCTCAGAGCCTATTGCCATTACGAGCAGGAGAATGTCCCTAAAAGCGGCACAGCCTTTATCTGCCACAATGAAGCCGACTATGGGAATCCGATGTTCAAATGTGACCCTACGAGAAAAACCCGTCGGCACAACATAATAAAGCTCATCAAGTATAAGCAGGCCGAACACGAGAAATGGCTGGATGAGGAGTACGGGAAGGATAGGGCTCTGAAGGCTTACAAGGAAAAGAAGAGATCGTGGCGGCAGAGATTCTGGGGGTGCTGATGGCCGCAACCTGCCCCACGTGCGGAGGAACCGTTACCGGCGGAACAGATCGCTACCTACATAGAAAGCAGGGAGCAGCCTTCCGTCAGATATGGTCACGGAGGTTCTGGGACCGGCAGGTCAGGACGACGATACAAACACAGGAGGGGAAATGAATAGAATAAACCTAACCGCCGATCAAGCGCGGGAACTCCATTCGACCAGGCGCGTGGAAATATGGACGGAGATCGAGCCGCACGAGGGTCTTCTGTTTATTGACAACTGGCCTTATCGCACTGATGAAGGGGGAAATAAAATAGCATACGCCTTACCTCGCGGCCCGGACGGCGAACGCTGGGTTGCAGAGCCGTGGATAACATCAAGTGACGGAATTTTGTGTCTTTCCGAATGGCTACCCGGCAATCCTAAATTTGATAAGCAGTTCAGGAAAGCCGATACCATGGCTTACAGTCCAGACCGACCAGTAGCAAACCAGACCACGACGGTTGAGCATGTGGACGGGAAGTGGGGGTTTAAAACGGCAGTGGAGGGGAAATGATCTACCAATTCGGAATGATCACCATCGAAGGCGAGGAAGGAATGGCCTCTGAAGCATCAGCAGGCATCGGAGAGATGTTCCACGACGAGATAGTAGCCATCCAGAAGGAAACACTGAGGACAGGATGGTCAGACTCCATAGCCGACCAATACGGCTGGCTGACGGCATTCTGGTTCGACAGGGTAGGCAACAAAAGGTTCTTCCAGTAACACAATCTTTGGGAAGGAAAAGATGCTAGAATTACAACCGATAACATTCAAAGAAGCCTGTGAATTCATAAAGAAACACCACCGACACCACATCCCTCCGGTCGGGTGGAAAATGGGGATAGCAGTAAATGACGGCACTCAAATAGTAGGAGTTATCACTATCGGTAGACCGGTTGCAAGGCACAAGGACGATGGGTGGACAGCAGAAGTAAACAGATGCTGCACCGACGGCACCAAGAATGCAGCCAGTATGCTCTACGGAGCAGCATGGAGAGCCTGTAGGGCCATCGGATATAAAAGCCTAATCACCTATACCTTAATAACAGAACCGGGAACCTCCCTTAAAGCGGCAGGCTGGAAAGAGATCGGTAAAACATCTGGAGGCTCGTGGGGAAGGAAGAGCCGACCAAGGGTAGATAAAGCCCCAACAATTCAGAAGACTCTCTGGGAAATAAAGCCTAATTAGTAACACCTACCAATACTGATGTGATTTCATAAGTTTAGAATAAAAAATATTTGTATGCAATCTCTGGGAAGAGGACAATCGATATACGGGATTGATACGCGCACGTTGGGGAATCGCCCACCAGGCCCCCCTCCATGCTCCATGACTGTGCTGTGCTCGTGCTGTGCTCTGTGATAACACATCTTATCTACACTTAACATGCGTGTTATAGTAGGGACTTACGGGGCAGGCTGTAATGATTGGAGAATAGTCGCACTTATCTGCTTCAATCACCCCAATGACCTTACAAGTTGTGTGTATGAATCTCGAACACTCTCACTCAGTCGTCGCAACGCTTAGTCCACTTCGCTTTTCCTGACCTACCTCTAGGGTTTTTCGAAGCTGCTTTGACTCACTGCGTCAACAGGCTGTTTTACCTTGGAGCACATATCGTCTCGGAAGAGGTGGATCATAGCCATTGCTATCAGTGAGCAGAGCAGCACTCCTAAGGTCATCCCTTGGAGCAGTGCCCTTACTAAGTCCTTGTCATGTTCTGTGGTCATAGGCTGATCCTTTCGCGTGTTGGAGACAGGTTAAGGAGAGCTTGTATGCATCTGTAAGGGACTGAGGGTAGTTAATACTCTTTATACGGTGTAATGTGCCATATGTCAAGCTTTATTTTCAACTATTTTTACTCTCTGTGATTACGTTGGGTTATGGCTGTAGTTATGTGCCACACCTACACGACTCACTGCTATTCATTGCGGTAGTTTTTTGTTGTAATTGCTTGCGAACGAAAACGTTATCACAGACTTCACATCCTCCGGGAGTGTTCCCGTAGTTTCAAACACGATAAAATCCTTTTTGTCTACAGCCCAGAGCAGGAAGCGAACCACGGAGGCGACCGCTTCATAATCCCGGACAAGCTTCCTGAGTCTAAAGCTCCAGTGCGTCTTGCTGTCCATGCCAGGCTTCATCTCTTCCCCACTGGTATTGTGTCCCGAGCTGCGAGAGACTCCATTGCCTCCTGCCTCTCCCTGGACATAAATATCTCAATCGGCCACCCACGACTATCAAAGTATACCGGCTTCGGGTAAGGCCACCTGTCAGGCTTTGACATTAGGTCCGGGTCGATCCACGTAAAATCTTTCATTTTCGCTTCAACTTCCGGGGTGAATTCTATTTTAGTCCACCGGTCCGGGTGCGGTCGCCACTCCTTCATTTCCCCTCCCTGAGAGACTGGCATAGGCAAGCTCCAACCTTCTTGATAATCATAATCTGCTTAGGAGTCAACTTGTCGACCTCTGCCTGCCAGTCTAGGACGATGTCCCGATAGGGCAGAGGTCTGCCTCTGTGTTCCATTTCCGGCCATTCTAGAGTTAGCATTTCCCCCTCCTGTATATTCCTCACCCCCATCGGGCTAGATCAGCGAGGACTTGCCCCCTGATACACGGCCTAGGCCGACTTTCGCCCGATGCAGGGATATTGGCTTAATTATAGTCTGGGCGCTCTATCCACAGCTGGAGATTTTAACAATCCGCGCTTGCCTCTGAGCTACTAACCACCCTATGCGGACAATTTCAGCGATGAGCCGCAGTTTCAAGGGGTGGCCGACCTGACTCGAACTAGGCGACCTCCCAGACTTCGCCCACTATACACCTTTTCCCTCCCATGTCAAGGAGATTCTACTCCCACCATAAGCCTTTGTTATCACTGACAATTTTCGTCACCTTGTGACAATTTTTGTCACTCGCAAATTGGCTTGCGATTTCGACAGCTTGCGAGCATTTCATGCGTTTAAGCTATGCAAACATTGCAAGGTATTCTGTGATAAGAATGTTTCCTGATAAGCTTAAGCTGTTGATTTCATTCAGCTTGATGTTTAGATAACACTTTGGCATAGCAATTGCAGAGTATATTTGCAAGCGCAGAAAAGCAAACAAACCAGCCCCTAGGGGCAGAACGGAGAAGACAATGGACATACTCGATTACATACAGCTAGCAACAGCGACGCTCTGGTTTATTTTCACCATGACAATTATCATAATAGCATTCTAGACTAAACAATCGCCCCCAGGGGCAGGGAGAACGGACATGAGAGACAGTGAAAAGACATTGGTTGTATTTAGGAAATGGAGATCAGGATTTAACAAGGGCGAAGCAATAGCCTTGTTCCCGGAAATAGTAAGCACTCCCGGTCTCTGTAGCTCTTACGAGCATATAGGGCAACACTCCGGGGCCGACTACCACCACGTCATAGCTAAGACTACCCCGGCAACAGAAGAATGCTACAGAGAGTTAAAGGCAGAATTGGAGACAATTGGCTACAGGCTGGTAGTCAGGAAACGATTTTCGCAGCCACGGAGCTAAGTTTTCTACCCTGCTACCGGGTGGCCGGTGGCAGTGCTAGAGACCTTAACCAACCAAACACGGCTAATAGCCAGAAGGAGAGAGAGAATGAGCAGACTAAACACCAGTGCTAACCTGATAAAAGAGAATAGGTTTATCGGTATTACAATCGGCAAACCTCAAGCTATAGACATTCAG
>SDBT01004161.1_pt1 | contig 24679 bp, 47 predicted proteins | sample 2277101 | NCBI WGS metagenome assembly SDBT01 (sample SAMN10404973, study PRJNA504765) | marine sediment metagenome | isolation source: marine sediment core GS10_PC15, 103 cmbsf | place: Arctic Ocean: Southern Knipovich Ridge | collected 2010 | reverse complement strand
GGTCTAGAGAGCTATGTAAATCCAAGCTCATATTATTTCCTGAACCCACATCTAAAATATAACTCACTCCGCTATCTGTATCTGTTGAGGGAACTGTATTTCTTACTCCAAACTTTGTTCCAACAACTCCGCTAGTATCATCTCTTACTATAAAAGTAGATTGACTTGGAGGAAGCTGGAGTATATTTGGCAGAATTAATAATTCATTTACAGTAAGATTTGTAGATATGTTTAAGCTGCCTTTAATTTGAACAGTAGTCTCTACTGGATTTCCATTTGAAATAGTCAAAGAATCTGCACCATCAAAAGAAATTTTTCCAAGTTTAATCATATTATTATTTCCGTCTAAAATAATTGTATCGTTTCCAGAAGTTATGTTTCCTGTAACATTTAAATTACCAGTTATTTTAATCCATCCAGCTTTTAAATTATCTATTATTGCACCAAAGCTAAACTTTATACTTGAATTTGTGTATATATCTCCCTGAACAGATAATTTATGTTGTGGGGTTGTGTTTCCTATTCCTACATTTCCTGTTCCATTCTGGATTAAAAACTGAGGTTCATCTTCAACCCAACCAATATAAAAATCAGTTCCATCTCCAGCATAATCATTTGAATCTGGCTGACCTAAAAACCAATTATTTACTCCTGCTGTTTGAAACTTCAAACTCCCACTTTTAGATACTGCTGACCTATCTATGCTAAACCTTGCATCTGTATCACTATTTAAATAAAATAATGAACTTCTTAATTCCAAATAATTAAAACCATCTAATATAAAAGGAGGTATCCCCACTTCAGGAATCCATGTTAAAACAGCTCCACTATAACGAACACTAACATCTCCAGCATCACCCATATATAATTTATCATTATCTCCTAAATAGACATCATTTAAATTAGTATCACCTTCATTAGTAAACTCTGTAGAGACGTTTAAAGTATTTACTTCTATATTATTGAAATGTCCGTAATTGGTTACTGCATTACAGGTTTCTCTGTTTATTTCTTCTAATCCTAATGCTCTGTTGTATATTTTGACACAGGCTATTGAACCGTTGAAGAAATCAAGAGGACCTGACCTAAATCCCACAGCATAAGCAGTATTTGTATCAGCATAATTTCCAGTTGGTGTGCCATTTGCAACTTCAATTCCATTATGATATATAAACATATCAGTTCCATCATAAATTGCACAAGCCCGTTGCCATTCGTCCCCTATAACAACACTTGAAGCCGTAATCCTATCAGTTGCACCATCAAAAGAATTTAAAATAAATTGTAAATCGTCCCCTCCTGATATTCTAAATAAAATCTCTGCACCAACAAAAGAACTGAATATACCTTCAATATCTGAACCAGTATTATCACTTGGTTTAATCCAAGAACATATAGAAAGTTTATCATTATTCACTCCATTAAATCTTATATTTGGTGTAAAAACATAATCATCAACCCCATTAAACTCACCAACATCTTTAGTAAGTATAACACCATTATTAGTCCCATGATTTTGATATTGTGAACTATCATTAACATTACCATTAAGTTTTAAATCAAGAACTAAAGAACTGTCCTCACTTATGCTTGAATTGATTAAGTCTGTTTGGATATTAGAAAAGTTAGCATTAACTATATTTATATCTGTATCATTTCTTAAAAAAGGAGAAGTATCTGTTGTATCATTTATATCATCAAAACTGCATATTACTTTATTGTCTATTTCTAAACAGTCTAAGTTAGTTATGTTCCAATCGTTTTGATAGTCTGTATTAGAATACATATCTATCTCTGGTATTAATCTTCTTATTCCCATTCTTGTTGTTATTACTCCTCCATCTACTGCATTAAAATTAAGATAGTTAGTTCCAAACAATAGGGTGGTTATATCAAATCCATTATCTATTCCACCTTCCCTGTATTTTAAAGTGGGGTTTGCATTGACACCTGTGTTTATTGTTATGTTCTCAGAATCTATTGCGTTAGCTGTTAAATCACCGCCTACATTAAAAGAAGTAGTGATATTCCAAGTAACTAGATTCATAGTTACGTTAAAAATATCTCCTATAACGCTTAGATTATAAACTATAAGAGAATCTAAAGTAAGAGAAATAAGATTACACTCTGCATTAATCCTACAGTATAAAGTATCTGCAAAACCTTTAGTTAAAAAATTCATAGTAGTTTCAGCCATAACACCATCTACCAGAATTAAAGATAATATACATATTAATATTGTTTTTTTCATTCATCAATCCTGCTGCCCTAAATCATGCTGATCTGGTTCTATCCCTTCCCTTAGTTCATCTATATTTGCTTGTTGCTGTATCAGTTCATCATATTTTTCATTGCTCTCTGCTATTACATCTTTGAGGTTTTCTGAAACCTTTACCATACCTTCAACTTCTATATAGGCAATTCCTAACAATCCCATCATTAAAATCCCTGCAACAATCCAGGGACTGATTGCTTCCAATATGTCTTTCTTTTCGTGTAATCTGTGCTTTCTCATACCCATCTCCCCTTTGATTATGTTTACTCTGCTGTGGGGTAATGGATCAAATATTATCTCTCCAGTTGGTTTGTCATATCCTTTCCTTAGTAATGTGCATCCATCTTTATGATATAATACTGTAATCTCTTTCTTTCCTTTACCCCAAAATTCTATCGTTCCATCCTCCGGGGCAGGTGTTGTTTTCTTTAGTTTCTGTAATTCATAATTTGTTGAACCATATTCTTTATCAACCTTTTCCAGTATATCCATACTGTAAGGGATTAAATCCTGTAATTTTAAGTTTGAAGTGATATTTCCTTTCTTGTCTATCTCCGGTTCTCTTACACCTTTACCAAGCTGATATACCTTTGCTATCCATGTCTGCTTCTTGGGCCTTGTTATAAGCCATATTATATATCCTCCTCCTCCACCAACGATTGTTACTATTGAAACGATTACAATTATTCCTAATACTCCTATTGCCATTTTCTATTCCCCCAAATTCTTATTTAATTATCTATTCCTTATTCTTCTTGCCGTTGCTCTAAAAGCTCTTGCTTCTATAATTGCTGCTGCCTTTGTTGTTGTTCTACCTAATACCCTTTTACCGGTCATTATAAGAAACATACCCTTACGCTTTACAATCCTTATTTTAAATACCATTTTTATCCTCCTTCACTTATAGTGAATATTAAGCTCCTGTTAATAACTTCTTAACTTTCTGCATCATGCTTGGTTTTTGTTCTTTTACCATCTGCCCTGGCATCATCTGCCCTGGCATCATTCCCATGTTTTGATTAGGATTTCCGGTTGTATGGTGGCTGTAAGTTGTTCCAAGCATCTTGTTGTACTTGCCATCACCAGCACCCATCATTACTAAGGCTGCTGAATGTTCCATCTCGTTAGCAACTCTTATTAAATCTCCATCATCTTTTATTCCTAATTCTGGTCTTGTTCCCAGGTTAAGCCATATCGCACCTATATGGTCTGATAGCATATTTTTGTATTCCTCTTCATTTATATCAGTTATTATGTTGTTGCTTCTTGTATAGGTTTTCATAAGCCCTATACACCATGCTGCACCTTGTATGCTCATTATTGGTTTTATAAATTTAGAAGGTATACATTTTCCTTTATCTTCATCCCAAGTCAATCCTAGCCAATTATTTACAGTATCTCTAAGGTATGGTTCAAAGTTAGTCAAATCTTTTAATAAATCTTTATGCTTATCTAAAGGTGAAATTCCACCCATACCATAATCATCTGCAAATAGATCATCACCAAATCCACCATCTAAAGGATCATCTCCTAAACCATCATCTAAGGGTTCATCATCTAGTGGTTCTTCTATCTCTTCTTCAACTTCCGGTGTTCTGTTTAGTTTCATTAACCAAACCTATCTGCTAAATCCTGAAACTTTGAAAATCTTCTTTTTATCTCTCCTTTAAGTCCCATTAATCTTCTCTTAGCTTGTGGGCTTGTAGCTCTGGATTTTATAGATTTTGTTATTCTCTTAGTTTTTGCTAGAACTGATCTACTTGTTCTTTTCTTTAATGCCCTTACTTGTTTCCTTAATCTTCTCTTTTCTTCTTGTGCTTCTCTTATTATCTTATCTTCTCGTAATTGCTTATTTGCTAATTTAAACAATCTTTTCTTTTCCATCCTTAATTGGGTTATTGTCTTTCCCATTTCTACCTGCCTTTGCCTCTTCTCTTTATATCTGTTCTTACTTTCCTAAGGTGTGGTCTTACATTAACCTTAGTTCTCCTACCCTTAACCTTCATCCTATGTCCTCTAATCCTTTTTTGCCTTCCCATGTTTATCTGCCTCCTTGCTTTGTTTTATTTTTCTTTGCCTAATCTGTTCTTTAGTCAGTTTAGGTTTTTTCCTTTTATGTTTATCTGAGTATTTATCTCCCATTTTATCTCCTTACTATGAGTCTTGCTTCAGCACCAGTAAATACTCTCCCAACTTTTAGGAAAGCTCTTTTTTCAGCAGGGTTTGCTTTTATATTATATATAGCTGAATACAAATCATTGATATATATAAATCTTTGTCTTGGAATAACTCTACCAATTAATTTTTTAAGTTTGTTTTTCTTCTTTTCATCATCTGGAAAAATAGGTGGAACTAGTTTTAATTTTAGTTGTTTTGGTATTAACTTTGTCTTTTGTTTTGTTCTTAATATTCTTCTTAGTAAATTTGCTTGTGCTGATAATTGTGCCTGTAAAGTTAGAGATATTTGTGCTACTGCTAAATTTAATGATTGTGCTTGTGCTTGTGCTGATAATTGTTTAGATATTTGTGCTTGTGCTTGTTTTACTTTATTTGATACTGCATTTACTTGTTTTGATAATGCAGTTTGTCCTAACAATACTGAAGCTAATTGTGTTTTACCTAATAACAAAGCATTTAATCCTTTGAATAAACTAACTGCTTCTGCAAGACTTTGTGTTTTTGAAACAGAAACAGTTTTAGATGAAGGTTTTAATTTAAGTATTAACTTTTGTCTTGTAGCAGATATTTTCTTAGCTACTTGTTTTTGTTTTGTAACTGTTACCAATCTTTGAGAACTAGGGATTTGTTTAGCTTGTTTAGATGTTGTTTGTGATTTTGTTTTTTCTAATAGTAATAACTGCCTACCTGCTGGTCTTGTTCCAAGTGGTAATTTTTCTGGAGGTTTTGCCCTGAATATTTCACTTGCTTTAGGTCTAGGTATAACTCTAAATGGTTTATCAAATTTTATTATTTTACCTGCCACTAACTCTTTTGGAACTAGTTTAAAGAAGTTGTTTAAGTCTGTGAATTTTCTTTTAGGAAGTTCTTTAGCTTGTTGCTTGATTGCTCTTAACCATTTTTTTCTTGATGTGAAAAAATTTATTTTACCTGTTGATTTGTCTAAGAAAGGAAAAACTCTTTTACCATTTCTTATAACTCCTTCTCCTATTCTTGATGCTTTTATCTGCAATCCTCTAGCTAACTTTCCTTCTACTGCTTGTTGCCTTCTTAGTAATCTTCTTTGTTGTTCTAATCCTACTCTTTGAAGTCTAGTACCAACTTTTTTTACTTTTGTTGCTTCCCTTAAGTTTCTATTAATCCTAACAATGTTTTCTATTAATCCTTGTTTTCCTTGTGTTGATTTTACTAATTTTACTTGTTGTTTAATTGCTTTTAAAAATTGTTTTCTTGAAGTGAAGAATCTTGTTTTGCCAGTTATTAAATCCTCAAATTCAAATACTCGTTTACCCTTCCTTATTACCCCCCCTCTTCTAACTGCTTTCCTTTGTCTTAATAGATTACTTACAACCTTTCTCCTTAATATATCTACATTTCTTATTAGTCCTGGTTCTATTGCCCCTTTCGCTTTTAACCCCTTAACTAATAATCTTCTTCCTGTTATGGGTTTTACTTTGATAATTTTAATTTCTATAGGGATTATATTATTTATGCTCTTAACTGTTTTTCTTACTACTTTAGTAATTCTTCCTTTTGAATTTATTAACTGCCTTCTTAGTACTCTTAAGTTTCTATTTATCTTTAACTCTAAAGGTTCTGTTAATCTATTTATCCTTTGTCTTATCTTAAATGTTTTAAACTTTATTCTGATGTTTATAGTTTTAAGAGAAGTATTTACTCTGTTAAGATTCTTATTTATTCGTATAAATATTTGCCTCTTTGTTCTTATAACTTTACCAACTATTTTTTTAGGAACTTTAAGTAATCTTGTTTCTTTCAATACTTGCCCCACTTTGAATTTAGTGAATTTTATCTTAACATTAAATTTATTAAATGATGTTTTAATTGTATTTAGATTATTTATTATTGGCCTGGTTACTTTATTCTTACTAATTCTTAAAGCTCTTTGAATCAATATTATGTTTCTATTGATTTTACTAACTACGCTTTGAGTTATAGTTTTTATTTTACCTGCCCTAATAAACCTTATTCTTATCCCTAAGTTTCCTAAATTTGTTTTTATATTCCTTATAACCTTTGCGTTGGTTGTTGTTAAAATCTGTTTGCCTATCCTTATTGGCTTGGTTACTTTTCTAACTACTTTTGGTTTTAACTCTCCTATTCTTTGTCCAACCCTATATTTAATAAACTTCATTTTTATATTGAAGTTTCTTAATGAATTTCTTATTGAATTCAAACCTGATATAATGGGCCTGGTTATTTTGTTCTTACTTAATCTAAGACTTCTTCTTATTAATAATACTCTCCTGTTTATACTTCTACTAGTAGTTGAACTAATATTTTTAATCTTAACTTTTAATCTATTCTTTGTAAAGCTAATTCTTATACCTAGATTTCCTAAGTTAGTTTTAACTCCTGTAATAATCCTATTATTAACATTAGATAAAGCTTCTCCACTTATCCTTATTGGCTTTCTTATGGCCCTAATTACTTTTGGCTTTGCAGCACTTATCCTTTGGCCAATCCTAAGTTTAATCACTCTCATTCTTATATTAAATACCTTCAATGAATTACTTATAGAATTAATATTTGAGATTATTGGTTGAGTAATTTTATTCTTGCTTAGTCTTATGCCTCTTCTTATTAATCGTATTCGTCTATTTATACTTCTACTTGCAGTTGAACTAATATCACTAATCCTATTCTTTATTCTGAATTTAGTGAACTTAACTCTAATATCTAAGTTTCCTAAATTTGTTCTTACACTTCTGATTACTTTAGCATTTACTTGGGATAAAGCTTCTCCACTAATTCTTATTGGCTTTCTTATAGCCCTAACAACTTTTGGTTTAATAGCAGATACTTTTTCTTTTATCCTAAGTTTAATTACCCTCATTCTTATATTGAATCTTTGTAATGAATTCTTTATTGAATTAATATTAGAAAGTATTGGTTGAGTAATTTTATTCTTGCTTAATCTAATTTGTCTTTTTATCCTTAATAGTTTAACATTAATATTTCTTCTTGCACTAGAAGATATATCTAATATTTTTGCTTTAGCTCTAAACTTTGTAAAGCTAACTCTTATACCTAGATTACCTAAATTATTTCTTACCTTGGTTATTACTTTAGTATTTACTTTGCTTATCTTAGTTCCACTAATTCTAATTATTCTTCCAGCCTTTAATATTGGTTTTGCTAATTTAGCTTTTAACCCCTTAAGTCTTAATGCCTCAACTCTTAACTTATAGTTAAATTTCTTAAGTATATTATTTATGGCATTTATCTGAATTCTTATTTTTGATGAAACACCTTCTTTACCTAGTCTTATTATTCTCTTTATTTTTAATATCCTTATATTAACTTTACGCATAGATTGTGTAGTAATACTTTTTACTGTTTGTTCTAAGAAAAACTTTCTAAATTTTATCTGTATATCTAAATTGCCTAATGTTGTTTGTGTTCTTCTTACAAATCTTTTAGTTTGTATATTTACTTTTTCTTTTGTAATATCTAATGCTACTCTTGCAGCTCTTATTGGTTTTGCTAACCTTTGTTTTGCTCTTTCTAATTTTGCTCTTGCTTTTGGTTTAAGCCTAGTTATAACTCTTGTTTCTGTTTTTGATTCTTTAACTTTTTTTATTGGTTTAACTTTAGCCTTCTGAAGTTCTACTTTAATCTGATTCAATGTTCTTTTTGTTACTACAAAATCTCCTAGTCTTGCACCTTTCTTTAAAACAGAAGGAACTCTATTTTTATGAACAACTCTTTTCTCAAAAAATTTAATATTTTTACCTCCTATTCTTACAACTCCTTTCTTTGTTATAGTAACTTGATTCCCTACTGGTTTTGATACTTTTACTTCTGCTGCTATTACTTTAGCTTTACTTACATCATCACCTAATTGGGCTGCACTTGATTTTGATTTTGCTATGCCCCTCACAGCTACGAGAGTAAGAATAATCTGTAAAAGCCCTTCTGGTTCTCTAGGATCGTGCATAGTAACTATTGCTTCAGGAACTTCTTTAAACGCACCAGTTAGTATCTTTCTTTTCTCTTTATCAAATAAAGCTGCTGCACCAATAGCTGCCCTACCCCCAATTACAAATGGAATCCCTGCTATTTCTGTTGGCAACCTACCTACTGCTTTTGCTAATTCTATTCCATATCTTCCTGCTTTCTCAACGAATGTTCCTTCTCGTTTTAATCTATTTCTCTCTTTAATATTAGGTATTAATCCTAATTTTCTAAAACTAGTTTCTTGTTTAAATGTTAAAGCTGTTTCTACTTTCTGTTGAAACCCTGCAATCTTTTCAGTAATTCTTGCTGCTCTTGTTTTTCTTCCTGCAATAGTAAACCCTTTTGTTCTTTCCAATTCTTTTATTTGTTTTGTTATCTTTCTTTGTTCTGCTTCTTCTTTTAATCTAGATATTCCTTCTTCTCTCTGCCTTCTAACACTTACAACTGCTGGATCTAATCTTGATGTTATACCCCCAGCCACTAAAACTTGCCCTCTTTTAACTCCGATTGTTCCTTTTCTTGTTACTCCTAACCTTGATGGTTCTTCAACAGTTCTTCTTCCAGTTATAGGATCAAAGGTTATAATTTCCCCCCTAGTTCCTATTGTTGCCTTTATCCCTCTTCGTTTTAAATCTGATATAGCTCTTTCTGATTGTGTTTGTGGTGAAGCAATAAAACTTCTAGCTTCCCTTTCTGTTGTTTGGAATCTTTCTATTAATGCTCCCCTTGCATCTCTTCTTGTAACCTTTCCACTTCTGGTTACTGTTATAGTTCCCCCCCCTCTTTGTGGTCTTGTGATAGAAGTAACCCCTGCTGGAATTGAAGGTAATGGTTCTCCTGGTCTTGAAGGTGCTGCTCTGCCTCCTCTTCTTCCACCACCCAAACGACCTACTCCACTCCCTGGCCCTGCTGCTGGTATAGCTTCAAAGCCTCCACCTACTCTTGGCCTAAATCCTGATGGTGTTCCTATATCTGCCATTATCCTTTCTCCCTCTCTAGATATTTTATGAGATTTTTTAACATTTGTTTTTGTCTTACATCAGAAATCCAGAGTGTTAAAAAGAAGTTTGCAGATACAGCAAAGAATATGCCTATAGCAAAAAGAGCTAATGAACTAACCATCTTAGATTTTTTAATGTAACTAAATCTAACTCCTCCTCGTTTAGAACTAACATATTAGTATGATTTAGTATTACTACTATATTAAGCTTTCGTTTTAGGTTTTAGATTTTAGAATTAAATAAGTGGTGAAGTTATTCCTAATATGAATCCTGCTATTAATGCTGTTATAAAATATATAAAAAGAAACCAACCAAAAACTACTAATACTTTTAACCATCTACTTAAATCTTTAAATCCTATCTTCTTTTCTTTCATTCTTATCTCCCTTAATTATAGTTAAGAATATACTGGCTAGAAATAATGCTAACAATCCTAGAGTTAAAAATATCTTATCAAAATAAAAACCACAAAAGGCAAATATCAAACTTGCTATTGAAAGAATTATTATCTTATATAATATCCTTACATCTTTCATTTTGAATTCCCCCACTCATTTTCTCTTAGGCATTATCTTAAAGTATTCTTCTATAGTATCAGACAAAGACCACTTACCACCCCCAATGGTTTTCTGGAAGTGGCCTCTATCTTCAACTAATCTTTTATATACTTCTTCTGTTACTGCTATCCTTTTATATTTTTTCTTAGTTCTCATTTCAATATATACATTTAAAGTATAACTTATATATTAATCTTTTGGGTAACATTTATATACTACCTATATTTATAAATAGATAAGGGGGAATTCAAAATGGGGAAAATGTTTTTTAATTATAAGGAGTGGCTTATCGTTTGGTCTATATTAACTTGTGTGCTTATTCTTATAGAACTCGTAGCTTATTTTATATTTCTCTATACACTTAAGATTATTATTTGGGATATATCTATTGAACAATTTAATAATAAATCATTATTTATTTCAATATTGGGTGTTTCTTTTTTTATTGCTAGTTTATTTAAATTTATACCTACTACTATTAATTTTTGTTTTGATAAAGCTAAAGATAACTATAAAAAAATAAAATAAAGGAATTCAAAATGGAAGATGATTCTGAAGTTGAGGAGAAAGTAATTAAGGATATGAGTGATAAGTATAATGATGATGTTTCTAACATACAGGAAGAGATAAACATTCTAAAGCAGCAGATCCTTATTCAGCCTGACTTTATTATTAATCTTACTGAAAGAATCCAGGCATTATATATTAAGCTGTATCAGAAGATGAAGCCTGAAGAAATAAAGATACAGAATAAGTTTAGAAAGACCATATCTAAAATAAAGATATTTGGTTATAAAAAGATGTTAGATGATTATGGGAATGTAACTAATCAAAGATTGATATATCAGAAAGCATTTATAAGGTTGAAGGGACTTCTTGAAAAGAGAGAGATATATATTAATAAGGCTATGGAAAGAGTGGGGCTTACTTCAAAGCAAAGGAAAGAGAAGAGGAGGATTGTTTAGGATGAAACTATTTAAAATTGAATTAACTAAGTGGTGTTACTTCTGTTGTCTTATGGCAATTACTTTAGCAATAGTTGCACTAATCTATTTAGAATATGCAGAGATAATTCTAACCCTTGCAACTATCTTTTTAATTTGGGGATGGTGTTTATTTGTTTCTATTCGTTTTGATGGTATAGATGATACATTATATGAGATTAAAAAATCATTAAAAGAGAGGAATAAAAAGTAACATAATCCCACCATCTAAAGATGGGGGCTTTTAACAGGAGGCAAACAAAATGCGAGAATATACAAGGAAATGTGATAATTGTGGAAAGGTAATTCCCAATATGTATACTTATGGAGTTACAACTCTTTATAGAGATATAAGGATAGGTAGAGGTAATCATTTTGAAGATTATGATAAACCAAATATCAGAAACGATGTGGAAGTAAAAGATAGTTATGATTCGGATACTTATGGGAAAGGTTGGCATGAAGATAAGGATAATGAATTTAATTTTTGTTGTCCTAATTGCTTATATGAATTTTTAGGTAAGATTTACAAAGATGTATATTCGCATACTATAAAATTATTGAAGGGAAAAGATATGGAATCAACCAAAGCAATATTAGAAGATATTGAGAAAAGAAAAAAGATGAACCCAATACATAAATTTTTTGATAAAAGTAACGCAGAGATTTGGATTGATTCTGCACTTGAAGAATTAAGAGTATTACAAAAGGATACCCAAAAGGAAATCAACATAATAGAATCATTAAAAAAACAAAAGGAGAAGAAATAATGGTTACTTTTGGAGATATGGCAGAAGCATTACATCAATTAAGGAATAGGTATGGTTTATATTACAATCCATCAGAACAAAAAATATTTGAAGAAGCAAAAAGGAGGACGGCTTTCCTCCCACGCCTAAAGGCATGGGTATCCAGCCTACGATTTTATGAAAGGAGAACATAACTGGAACTCAGAAAAGAAAGACTTAAGGGAACTAACAGTTGAGGAGTTAGAGGATAAGCTGCAAGAATTAAGAAAAGAGAAAGTTAAGCTGGAATCTGATATGATGCGAAACAATGGAACTTCAATGAAGGTCAGGAACTATCCATCAGAAAAACATACTAGACCTTATGGTAATATAAAGAAGATTAAAAAGACTATTGCTTTTGTTAATACTATACTAACAGAGAATATAGGATTTCATAAGGTTGGGTAAATGGCATTTCCTAAGAAACAAGATAGAACCCAGGATGAAATAGAAGATATTGAAATGTCCCCTGGTGGTGGGAATACCTTTAAGGATATTGTTATGTCCCAGTTAAGAAGGGTTACTCAATTAAGCTCTACAGAATTTAGGGGGGGATATTATACTTTAGTTCCAACTAAGTCCGGAGTAGATAAAGAGATATATGTTCAGGATAGCAGGGAAGTATTTTCTAATGCAACCTATGCTCTAGCTTTACTTCTAAAGCCTAAGTTTGATGAAAAGATGAATGAAGCATTTGAAACATTTAATACTAAACTTAAGGCTAGGCAAAAAGATTTTATGGATGCTTCCTCTGTAGATGAAGAGGTTATCTTAGGTGAAACTTTTTATGATAATGAAAAGGATAAGATATTGTTAGAAACTTACCGGAATAAAAAACTCAGGCTTCATCTCTCTTTGTTTGCTGAAATCTCTAAACAGTTATCCAGAGTTAATTATATGGAGCTAGGTGGAGATAGTTTCTGATGGGATATAAGTGGCCCACAGTAAGACAAGTAGAAGGGCAGAACCCATGGGTTTCATATTTTTTTAAACGGACTAATCAAAAGAATAACTGTATAAATCTAATCGTTACTTCTATGCCTGGGGAGGGAAAGTCTTATGCCCTTCTATCACAGTTCTGCCAGGTTGATCCTGATTTTGATGTTAATGAACAATGTGTATTCAGGGCTAAAGAGTTAATCAAATACTTTAAGGGTGGGAGGATAATCAAAGGGAAACCTGTTCTTTATGATGAGAGTGAGGTTGATTTAGATTCTTCTGATTGGCAGAATGTGGTTAATAAAGCATTAGGTACATTCTTTAGCACAGCAAGATTCCTTAATTATATATTTGGAACTACCTGCCCTTTCATTACAAGCATAAGCAAGAAGGTTAGGAAGCTTATGAACTGCCATTGGAAAGCTATGGGTTGGTCTAAGGGCCTCACAACAATAAAGCCATTTACTTTAGAATACAATGGTGATGTTGATAAGTTCTATAGGAAAAGATTGTTAGTAAAGAAACTAGATGGTTCTTCAACATACTGCAATGAATTAAGATTGCCTAAGCCTCCATTGAATGTGGTAAAGGAATATGAGAAGATGAAGAAAGAATTTACTGCTGATGTGTATGATGGTCTGTTAGAGAATATTGAATTGAAAGAAAGACAAGAGAAAGAGAAGGCTTTGGGTGTGCAGCCATTGACTAAACCAGAAGAAGAAACATTGGTTGTAATCAAGAGGGGTATTGATGTTGAGGAAGTTGCCAAGCAATTAGGTGTTACTGTGAGTAATGTATATCAAACTATGCAGAGAATCAAGAAGAAGGGAGTGCAAGTAATAGGTATAAGGGGAGATGATGGCAAAGTTACGAAATATGAGGTTATAGATTATAGGGAAACCAAAAAAGAGTGAATATAGTTTATTGCATACTACGCACACCCCCATAACTCAATTTGTTTCTGTCCATATCTGACAAAAAAACCAAAGATATATATAGTAGTTATATCTTACTGCTCAATGTTATAATAATCATATAGGTAGGCTAACAATGGTAGATACTAGGAATAGAGGGGTAGCATGGAGCAGACAGAAGGAGCTTCAGAAGAGGTATGCCTATGAGGAAGTGCCAGGCATAGATGAACTGAAGAACATAATAGATAGGATCAACATAGGTAAGGTTGATATAGTTAAACAGACTAAGAGGGCCAGGGCCTTATTTGCTATGTATTACTTAACTGCCTGTAGAGTTAGTGAGGTAGTTAAGGTTACTGAACTATGGGAGAAGAAGTATGAAAAGGTTGATGGTAAGTATAAGGCAGTATCTAAGGAAAGAATACCCCATGACTATCTAGGTATCAGGAAGGAAGAGATTAAGTTTGAAGAAGTAAAGGGTAAGCCTTGTATGTATATCAGAACAGAGAACCGGAAGCATAAGACTAGGCAAACCAAGAGGCAGCCAATACCTATAGAACTTGAGCAGCCAATAGTGGAGTTTATAAAGGAATATACAAAAGACCTTAATGATGATTCTATCTTATTCAGCTTCCAATCCAAGAGGGCCACACAGATAATAACAGAGAGTACAGGCTTCAATATACACTTCATAAGGCATATAAGGGCCACCCATCTAGTAACTAAGTATGACTTCAATGAACAGGCCCTTATTAAGTTCATGGGCTGGACTGATGCAAGACCTGCTAAATACTATATGGAACTAAGTTCATCAGATATATTTGAACAGTTTTATAAGAATCGAAAATGAATAAACGATCTAAACAAGAAAGAATGGAACTAGATTTATATGATACTTCTTTTAGAAAGATAGATGAAGCTATTAATGAATTATCAACTAAGCCTGGATTATATAGGATATACAATAAAAGAAGGAAGTTGATATATGTAGGTATTAGTGAGAATATTAAAAAGAGAGTAAAAAATCACCTTTATAGGTGTTCTATTAGGCCTGGCTTAATAAAACAGATGTATTACATAAAGGTTATGAATACTGATATTGTAGCTGCAAAGAAACTAGAAGAAGAGATTATAAGGTTAGTCAATCCTTTCTTTAATAATCTAGGGCCTTGTTATCTTAAAAAGGATAGGTATGAAAAGGTATATTTCCCTTGGGATTACCCCTTTGTTCATTCTAAACATGAATTCTTTGCTAAGAGAGCATATTTTCGTGAACATAGAGAAGAGCTAGAGAGGAGGGTTAAAATCAAATGAACACCCTAAACCAATACATACAAAGAAAGATAGGCTGGATTAGTTCAACTAACAGGATTTTGATTATTGTAATGACTTATGTATTAGTCCGGTTAATTAGGGGTGTTTTATGAGAAAATACATAGTGCCTAACATAATCCTATTATTACCCTTTATAGGCTGCAAACCACAGCCAATATGCCATAACATTACAATAAACAATACACAGATAGAGTATAGGTATAATACAACAATAGAAGAAGTATTTATTGATGTTCCTGGTAATTGTTCAAGTGAAACAGTATTCATAAGCAGCAGCAATAATACCTGTGATATATCTATGATCCGCCATATCAATAGGCTTGAATCAATTATTGATAGATGGGCCTTGGCTGATTTGAATATTACTATCAATGAAACTGAAATCAATACTACGGAAGTCAATGATACCAATTCTACTTAAAAAATTCTATCAAAGTGCAGAACTTTTAAGCGTAAAAACGAAAGGTTTATATACTTGCTAGTTAACCTATATGTTAACAGGTGATAACTAATGAAAATAAAATCAAAAGTAACTAAGTTTTGTGGTGAAAGAAAGATTGTAGAGATACCAAAAGCAGTAAGAGATAACTTCAAATTAAAGGAAGAAGTTAATATTGAAAAGATAAAGGATAAAGAAAATGATAATAAAAAAGATATGTAAACTTTGTAATGAAGAATTTGAGTTTGAAAAGAAATGCTCTAATCATAAGACTAGGAAGTATTGTGATAAATGTAAAAAACGGAATCATTATTATGGCAGACTTACAGAATGTAAATTATGCCATTCAAAAGATAATATTCATACTCATCATATTTTAGGTAAACAATATAATGAAAGAGATACTTGGTTAGGTTTATGTAAGAAATGTCATAGATTTATAAGTTCTTATTACTCTATCTTAAGAGGAAGAGGTTTTAAAGTTGTTAGAGAAGATTAAAGGTAAGTTAAACAAAGGTGATACAAATGTTATATAATAAAAAAGAATTAATGGCAATGATGGTGTTGGCAGTTTTAATAATACCACTTACATTAGCTTTTGGAATTAGTGATAGTATTGATGGAATAGTAGCATTTGCCCTAGTAATGCTTAGTGTTTGTCTATTAGGTATATTAATCAAAGTTATAAGATATGTGGATGATACAAAATGAAATTAAAAACAAAAGTAGAGGTTTGTGGTTGGTTGATCTTAACAGGAATTGTTGGATACGGACTGAAATACTTTATATCACTATTGGGTGATTTTGCAGTATTTAGAAATGCATTGGCTTTACTTGTTATGTTTATGATAATTGTTTTGGCTCTTGGTTCAGACAATGTAACTGATAAGGTTAAATCGGTGGCTTAAGATGGAATACAAACAATATATGAAATGGGTTATTGAATTGTGCAATCAACAGTATGATGGTAATCTTAAGTTGTGTTTGAGTAATCTAAACTTATATAGATATGTTGAGGCTTAAGATGAAAAAGACAATGGAAGAATTACAGGCAGAGAAAGAAAAGTTATTGAAGTTAGAAGCAAAACAAGCTGAAGCTAAAGTAGAAGAAGATAAAAGAAAAGAATTAGCAGAAGAAGTTGCTGCATTAAAACATAAAACAGGCAAGTCCGGAAAGATAGTTGGAAAGATTAAAACTGTATCTGAGGCTTCTAAATCAATAGGATCTAAGCTAAAGAAAGGATATTCCAAGTTCCAGGACTTTGCAGATAAATATGGGTGATAAAAAATGAAAGAAAAAGAATTTGAAAAAATAATGGTTGAATTGAAAGTAATTAAGTTTAATGGAAATTTAAGATTTTATTTATTGGGCTTTATTATGGGTGTAACAAACATTATATTATATTCAGCATTAAAATGAAAAAAACAAAACAGATAAAAGAATGGGCTGTTAAGTCTGCTGGATATAGGATACAACATAGCGATAGCTCTATTTTAAGAAATACAGCAATTATTATATCCATTCTTGGAATTATTACTTTAATAATCGCCTTTGGATACAGAACTTATTTAGAGTTCTTTGCTTCTTGTATAGTCATAGCCCAACAACCAAGAGCAAATAAAAACATAAATAATAAATTAACCCAATCCCAAGAAAAGAGATTTTTAATAAAAGCCCCTGTTGTTGATAAAGCAAGAATTCCCCATATTATAATTTTTCCACTCATACTTACTCGCCTCCAACGAGTGAGAAGGGGAAGAGCTTATTTAAGCTTTTCCTCTTTTTTAAGAGGTGTTTTCTCTTGAAAATTAAGAAAAGTTTAAATAGAAATTTCCTAATAAAGTGGATTATGGGTAGAATTTTTACTATTTCAACTATTTTATTTGGTAGTTGTGTAATTTATTTTCTTGAGTTTAGAGCATACATCACTTTAAAAAATAGTTTAGATATGATAATAGCTATAATTATGGGTTTTTCTTTTATTGTGATGGGTTATTACGGTTATATTGAAATTTTACCAGAAGCCAAAAAGAAAAAAGAAGAAAAATTATTATCTAAAGCCGTAATATTTATATTTTTATCAGCTTTGATAACCACAATACCTATTTTTATTATGGCTAGGTTTTTTGTTTGGAGTTTACCATTAATTTTAAAGCCAGAAATATCCAACTTAGCAATTATCATAATCACTTTTGTATTGACATATCTAATAGAGATTATTATTTTATATAAAACAAGGGTTATTAATAGGTTATTCAACCGAATAAATAAAATTAGTTAGTTACTAGCCAACCTAATCAATCCCAACCACCTATTAACTCCTGTTTCTAACTTCAATCCTGTCAGCTCGCAGGGCACAACTCCTGTTGTTGTATGACTTTCAATATAATTATGCTGTAAGACAATTCCAGCCATTAAGATAGGGGCAGACCATAAAGCTTTAATCCCTCTGAAATCATCTACCCTATCTTTTATCTTAGAGAATACGGTTTCAATCCTTACATTATGCTTTCCTGTCTTTTGAACATTATTAACTATGTGTTCTGTTCTTATGTCATATTTTCTTTTTCCCTGTCCAAAGACTTTATTAAATGCTTTTGGATAAAGTTGTAATGCGTCTGTTTGGATATATTTAGGGATTGATTTTGATTTTTTAATTCTCTGCATAAACTCTATACCATCTTTCATATTTTGAGGGTTAGGGCTGTATAAGGTAGCATTAATATATCTTGTATCCCAATCAACAGAACACCAGAATTTATCTCCTCCTTTCTTCCTAGTATTGCACCCTCTAGGTATCTCTGTTTCATCTGCATATATTTTTCCTGATAAGTTTAAAGATTGAGTATCGACAAATTTCTGAACCTTTAAAACATATTTTCTGCACCAATCTAAAACTGAAATGTGAGAAGCATTATGTTGTAAATGCCTTCTGAAATGGTTTCTTACTTTTCTGCTTGATAAGTTACTGAAATAAAGGTCTATTGCAGATGTTATCTTTGCTTCGCTATTCTTCATTTTCCAAAATCCTAAGTCTTGGATAAATGTTTTCTTACAACTATTGCATAAATACCTTTGTTGTTTTCCCCTGTTTTGTGTTGGGCTTAATCCTCTTTTAACTGTCTGCTCTGATTTGCAGTATGGACATTTTATTTTTTGTTTTGTTTGTTTCATTCATATTCACCTATACATTAGGAACCTAAACAACTATATAAACATTTAGGAACCTAAACCTATAGTTAGGAACCTATATTCTTAGGAACCGAAATCTTTATATATAAGTAGGAACCTAAAAAGAACTATGAGGTTAATAAAACAGCACGGAAGAAAATACGGAGATAAAGATTATTACAAATATATTGTAGTTATCCCCAATAAGATAATAGAAGAAGTTGGTTGGAAAGGTGGGGAAGATTTAGATATTGAGGTTAAGAAGGATAAGGTTATAATTGAGAAGGATTAGAAGATGGGTATCCATAAAATAAAAGGAATATTAAAAAAGAAATGGACTCCAAAAAGTAAAAAATTCTGTTGTATAAATTGTGGAGCTAACCATACTTTTATGATTAGGAATAAAAATAATAAAGGTCTTAATGTATATACCCTTAATTTCTGTAGTACTGGGTGTGGTAACGAATATATGAAGAATCATAAAGTAATAATGAAGGATTTTAGATACAAAAAAAATCACATAGGTTATTGGAGAGCCCAATGGTTAAAATATTATTTTGAAAATAATAAATAAAGTATGGAGATTTGAGATGACAAAAAAGAGGAAGAACATAAAAAAAACAAGGCGACATTATACAAAAAGGATTGTTAAATCTAAAAGAGCCACAATCTCTAAACGTAAAGGGATTATAACTTCTTCATTAATTGATTATTGTAAATCCTGTCATCGTAAAAGAATATTTAAAGAGAATAGAAGTGGTCATTTTTGTTGTATTAAATGTGGGTGGAGAAACCCAGACGATTGGTAATTTTTTATTAAATTAAGGGGGATTAAGATGGTTAAAAATAAAGAAATGAAACCATTAAAAATGTGGTGGATATGGGCACTTTATGGATTATTAGTAATATATGGTATATTCTTCAATCTTAATCCAGACGTTATTGGTGGTGTTATCTGGTTACCAGTATTATTATCTATAATGATATATTCATTCAATGTAAAGAAATTTGGAAAAAAATATTGGAAGAAAAACAAATAATTTTTTTATTGGATTATATCCAGAAGACTTAACAGCCCAAAATAAAATGACATACTCCCAAATAAATCCGACTAAAGTCGGGGGTTTCTGAAAATGGAAGAGAAAAGAAAGCAAGATAGATGTAATGTATGTGGGAAATTTATTAATGCATTTAAAGCATGGAATTGTGAAACTTGTGACAAAGAACATCATCCAGAATGTTCTGGAGATAACTATAACGGCTCTGCACCATATCCAGATGAAGATTCATATAGTATATGCCAAGTATGTGTTAATGAATCTCACAACAAGATAGAAAATATACCAAGCGAGGTGAGTGGCAATTCCTCCCATAAATAAATTTATGGGTATCCTTGCCACACGATTATGAACACCCTAAACCAATTCATAGAAAGAAAGATAGGATGGATTAGTGTATCTAATAGAATATTGATTATTGTAATGGTTTATTTCTTAACTCGTTTAATTGGGAGGTTTTTTTTATGAACAAACAAATCCTTATCTTACTCTTTAGTATAATACTAATAGGCTGCAAACCACAGCCAATATGCCATAACATCACAATAAACAACACACAGATAGAATATAGGTATAACACAACAATAGAAGAAGTATTTGTTGATGTTCCAGGTAATTGTTCAAATGAAACAGTACTCATAAGCAGCAGCAATAATACCTGTGATATATCTATGATCCAACATATTAACCGGCTTGAATCAATTATTGATAAGTGGGCCTTGGCTGATTTGAATATTACTGTTAATGAAACTGCAATCAATGAAACAAATACAACTGGGGGTAATTCAACATGAAACTAAGATTCTATATGGTAATAGTAGTTATTCTGATTATATGTATTATTATATATATTATGGGGGGTTTTAAATGAAACAAAACTATTGGGAAAAGAATAAAAGAAGATTGCTGCCTAAGATTGAAGAATGGAGAGGCCCACACAATGAAATAAGGCAGAGCAATAATGTAAAGGCAATGACCTATAATGAATGGCTTTACCTGCATCCATCTGCTTACAAGCTGATAATCTATGGCATGGATGGTATTGGCATAGTAATCTTTGGGTTGGTTGCAGCCTATCTTATACATATTGAAGTTCTTATTGGTTCTTTAATATGTTCAGTATTTATTATTGCCTTTTTGTATGACTTAATCAAAAAAATAAAGAATAGGAAACAGTTTGAGGATCTAACCTTGTATGATATATTTATGAGGGAATACTAAATGGCATTAGAAGATATAAACTTTGATTTTGATGTAAACAAGTTTTTTGGTGCAATTAAAGATAGTTTGTTTAAAACTGTTAAAGTAATCCTTACTATGTTCTTTAATCTTCCTTTTAAGGTTAAGGTTACTATTGCTGTTTTTGTTGTATTAATTGTTATTGGTATTGCTATCCTTGTATGGAAATATAGGGATGAATGGCATTATGTTAAGTATTAGCAGTATCGTTCATCTTTTCCATTACCTTTGTAAAATCAACATTTGGAAAAAAGTATTCTTCAGTATTTAAACATTTTGTATTAACATAATCCGCAGCTCTGATTATCTCTTCATTGGCCTTAAATTGATAATACTTTGCAGAAGTAAACATTCCGGTTAATACTGCTGCTATTAATATTAAAAAGAATATCCATGTCTTTCCATCCTTAAGCATTGGCCTTATATCTAAGACTTCCTTTAAGGTATATGGAAATTTATATTCTCCACTATAAACTTTCTTTAAGAATTGTATATCTGTCTTAAAATCATCTATTATTGCTTTAATTGGATTCATTCTTAACCTCCTAAATCATTTTTTAATTCATTGATATATTGCTTTACTTGTTTACCATGCTTTTCGCAAAGATGAAAAACATGATCTTTCCAAAAAGTTTGAAAAGTTGTTATACTTAAATCTTTATGATCATCTACTTCTTCTTTGCAAACATCACAAAAATATGCACTTCTTCCTTTAATTATTTCCTTAAACATTTTTAACCCCCATAATTAAAAACTAATGGTTGGAAAAAGAGGTGATAGTAAACCAACCATTAGTTCTGCATGACTAGTGCAGCTTGATTTCTTCCTGGACTATTTCCCTTATTTTTGATTCAAACACTTTCTCAATTATCTCTTTTGCTGTTTTGCTTACATCTTCTGAAAATTGCTGTATCTTATCTGCTAATTGTTCGTTAATGCTCTGTTGCTGTAGTTTTGATTCATCTACTATCTTTTTTCCAACAGATTCATATACTGCCTTGTGTAGTGAATCTTTCATCTGTTCAAAAGCTTCTTTTGCTTTATTGTTCAGAAACATCTTCACCCTCTGGTTCTTTTGGTTCTTCTTTTTCCTCTTTCTTTGCAGCAACTTTAGGCTTCTTTACTGTTATCTTCTTTTTCTTTATTGGTTTTGGTGGTGCTATCTCTTCTCCTTCCTCTTCTTCTGTTGGTTCTTCTGGTTCTTCTTCTCCTAGATCATCTAATAAATCATCCTCTCCTTCTCCTGCTATCTCTTCCCAGTATTCCTCATTCATCTTTTTAGTGATGAAATACTTTCCTTGCACATCTAAACCTTCCTTATCTAAGAATTTATCTAATCTATCTATTATTTCTTGTTCTTCCATCTTATCTACCTCCAAATCCCATAAATCCTTTCTTTGGCCCTTTGCCTTTGTTCCTTTCCCTGAAGTTTCTTAAGGAAGTTAATATTTTTTCTAACCTTTCTGCAAAATTACCCCCCAAGTTTATATCAACTCCTTCTTCTTTTTCTTCTGCTTCCTTTATGTGTTTTACCCAATCCTGGTGTTCTTCCTTAAATAGGGCCACTATTTCTTTTTCTAATGTTTCCATTTTTGCCTCCTATTTGTATTTATGTTTCCTTAGTATAGAATAACCTATAAAGATAATAAATATTATTATAAAATACATTATCCCTATGATCCATATTTTCATTTCATCTACCTCACGAATTACGTAACTCATTCATAATTCTATCCATAAATTCACGATTAACATAAACCATACCTATTAAATTCTTTTTCTTTTGTTCTGTCATATCTGATTCTTTAACAGCTTTTATGAACTCCTTTTCTTCTTTGTTTAGTTTCATCTTATTCCTCTATTGTGTAAGCCTAAATGCTATTAATTTATCATCCTTACAAACTTCATCATATTTACCATCGTTATCTACCATAGCTACATTCTCTACTTCCATCCTTAATTCTTCTCCATCTTCTTCACATACAAAAGTTATGTGTGCATCTCTAAAATCTACAGTCTTTTCCTTAGATTTGATTTGGTCAAAATACTTCTTTTTTATTGGTAATTTCATTCTTAACCTCCTACTTCTTTTGTGATTCACACTAACAATAATCTAAATCTTGTTCTTCTTCCGAACATTCACAATTCTCTTCATATTTATTACAATTATTACACCAACAATATTTCATTTCATCTACACCATTTGCTTCTAATTATGCTCAACATCTATACTTGTTACAGTTCCTTTATCTTATTAGTTTCATCCTTAGACGATTCTTGAATCTTTTTATTTCTTTTAAGCCAGTATTTACAGATGTTTAAAGGGGTATCACAATAAAAATCATTTTTTTTGGTTATTTGGCTTATTAAATAGATATAACTTTCCCTCCACTCTGGAAAGAAGTCTTCGTTCCACACTCTAACGTGGTAATCCACAACGAAGATACCGTTGAATCTTTTAATAGAATCCAACAACGAATTTATGTTCGATTTATAATCTTTGAAATTACTGTATTTTAAATAACCGAATAGATGACTGTCCATTAAAATTAGTGGCAACTGCAATACTGGGATTTCTTTTTTGTAATCAAACGAAAAAAAAGGTGAGCAAATACCTCTCCTAAATCCAGAATGCTTTACAAATGCTAATGATGAGTCGTATAAAATTCCTGATTTATTGTGAAAATTGGAGGTCATACCATCTATAGCAGTTCTAAAATAATGATGCCTATTACCCATTATAACTATATCTGCACACTTCTCCAGCTTTGATTTTTCTTTCTTAATGTTTTGAAGTGATTTAAATCCATTATAACTTGTATGTAAACCAATTTCAAAACCTTCCTTTTTTATAGTTTTGAATATTTCTTTAAAATTATTTTTTTTAATATCGTAGAAAGGGTTACGAGTAATATAATAAGTAAAGGGATTTACATTAATACTGCAAAAATAAAAGGCAGACTTTAAAGAGTTCTTATTCTCAAAATCAATCCATTCTTTAAATTTCCAAAAAGATTTCTTGTTTGAAGAAATGATTTTGGGTATTTTATTAGGATGTCTTAATACTTCAAGGAACGGTCTTATTTCAGGATAATCGACATCGTGTGATAGCATAACACAATATTTTTTATTATCTGCCCATATATCAAGAGGTTTATGGTCTTTGAATAAATCCCGTAAGAAATTGATATAGTAATTAATTATGGGTTTATGGATATAACCATTTTTATATAAGAAAGACTGGTAAAATTTCGGTCTGCCATACTTGTCTTTTTCGATAAATTTTTCATCTATACCTCTAAGTATATAATAAATTGAGAATATTATGTCATTGTTGATAATTGTTTTTTTATTTGAATGTTTGATTAGGTCTTTATTTTGTTGCTCTTTTTTAAATATTAAACAGGGTAGAGTTTTTTTGATTATTGTAATATTCCCTTTGTTCTTTAGGAAATATGAAAGGTTTTTGTTTGATTTGATAAACAATCTGCAATTTCTATTGTTTTTTCCGTATCTTATATCTGCGAAACCTTTTTTAATGAAATGAATTGGAAATCCTCCTATTGTTAAGATAGTTTTAAACACATATTTAATCTGATTCAAAAACAGAGGTGATTCAGTTTCATCAATGTGTATTTTTATTGCTTTCATTTTCATCTACACCATTTGCTTCTATTGCATAATTATTCAAAAAACCTTTCATAAAAACGTGTTTGCTCGGATACCCATAACTTTAGTTGTGGGAGGAGAGCAAACTCACCTCGCTTCTTGTATTTTTACTTCGTGTTGTGACTACCATTTTCTAAAGATTGTTTCTTTA
>SDBT01004160.1_pt1 | contig 24679 bp, 32 predicted proteins | sample 2277101 | NCBI WGS metagenome assembly SDBT01 (sample SAMN10404973, study PRJNA504765) | marine sediment metagenome | isolation source: marine sediment core GS10_PC15, 103 cmbsf | place: Arctic Ocean: Southern Knipovich Ridge | collected 2010 | reverse complement strand
TACTTTCTCGTTTATATTTTGTGTTAGATTACTACTAGTTTTGGTTTTGTGATCCAATTTTTTTCCTCATTTTATGCTATTGATAGATCTAGTCGAATTAATTGCTATTTTTAGTCCTTCTATGATGCCTCCTACATGATGAACGGAAGGCTTGCAATTATCATTTATAAACTGTTCCTTCATTTTTTCATAGTGTTCGACTTTAGTTTCTAGATGAAATATAATTAGTTGCAGCGAGTTCATTCGAAATTCTCCCAAACAATCTCTTCTTTAGGCATTTTTTTCTCCTAAATAATTGTAAAGGGTCTGCTTAGTTATGGCGTACATCATACACAGCTCTTTGATACTTAGCTTTCTTTCCGAATGAAGTTCTTTAAGACGCTTTATTTTAATTTCATCTAAAGAACGAGGCCTACCAATGTGTTTCCCTCTCTTCCGAGCTCCCTCTATCCCTTGACGGATGCGTTCCAGATTTCTCATTCTTTCGTTTTCAGCAATCATAGCCATGAAGTTAAAGATCATTTTCCCAGATGCTGTTCGGGTATCCATTTCGTAACCAAGTATTACAAGATTAATTTCACGAGAATGGAATTCTTCTATTAAGATAGCTAAATCTTTAGTCGAACGCCCTAATCGATCTATCCCTGTAACCATGACAGTGTCATCTTTGCGAAGAGTCTCCATGAGCCTTTCAAACTGCGGTTTTCTAGAATTATATCCAGATACGACATCAGAAAATACTTTTTCACATTCTGCATCTTCAAGAAGAGCTATTTGATTTTCTAATGATTGTTTGGGGGTAGATATTCGCGCGTATCCAAATTTCATTTCTCTTCCTCTAAGCACTCTTTACACCAATAAGAATAATAGTATTCATACCGAATCATTTCATCTGTTTCTTGATCATATTTAAAAAAGGGCATACGGAAACATTTCGTTTTTTGATTTTCTTTTTCCTCACCACAAACTGTACATTTCATTTTTTCTCTTATTTTTAAATAAGTCTAATAAAGTGAAAATAATGTTAACTGATTATTTTCTTTTTGTACATACTTTTTGGACAACAAAAATTAGGTTTTTTAAGAATTTTAGGCAAAAGTCCACTAAGTATGATAATGGGTGGTTTATTTACTCCATATCTGCTATCGTCTGTAGACTTAACCTTAAAAGGAGTTAGAAATGAAATTTTCAAAATTAATGTTACTTTGTAGTGGTCTTTTAATGAGTAGTTCATTAATGGCAACTGAAAAAGTTAAAGATAGTATACATACGCCTTATATAGGATATGAGTTCGGAAGTCAGGGAGTCTATCATCCTTCTATCGGATATCGCTATCAACACGGAACTTATATTTTCGATGTGAATGGAGGATATAAATATGCGCTAACTACTTATAATCCTTTGCATGTTGGAAAAGTTGGTCTTAATTTTTATAAGTCTATTCATCAAAATAAAAAAAGTCAGATTTATCTTGGTATTGGTGCAGACTTATGTGCCCTTATGACTAAGACTTACTTCGAAAGTAGAGAAACTGATTATGCTCTGCATCCTTCTGTTTCTATAGGTCACGATTTTAATATCGATGAAAATAAAAAATTGTTTTTTGAACTAACTTACAAACCACGTTCGTTTGGAAAAAATGAAAATGTTTCTATCCATTCTCTTGGATATAGAATGGGCGTTGGATTCTAATTTCTTTCTGAATTCCTCCTGGTTGCCCGGTATTAATTTACCGGGCTTTTTTTATTTCTTGTTAAAATTAATCCTATAAATTAAAAAGAAAGTACGACAAACCATTACAACCACGGTTATGAAGTACGAGTGCCCTTCTTGTTACCTCTCATGGAAAGATGATAAATATCCCGAAGATAAAATCTGTCATCCTCTTTGTACATTTTGTTCTTTAAATCATACTCAAAAAGAACTACTTAATTGGCAGATGGATCATATTGAAAATATTAATCCTCTCAAATTTCCCAAATTATTACGTCACTTTTACCGGTTTGTCGAATTAGAACTTAAACTTCTTAAGGAGAAGCTCTATGACACAAAGCAAACAGGTACACCACCAAACAGCGGAGAAAGTTAATTCTCTTGTTTATTTAGTCACTAAATTTGATGAAAAAGGGTGGGCCGATGCCAAAAATTCTCTTCCTATTCCCTTTGATTTAGTCACTGTTTTAACAAATACAGATAAAAAAGTAGCTGCCTGGTGGAACCAATGTAATTGGGATGGCCTTCGATTAAAAGAGAAAGACGTAGTAATTAAATGGAAGAGGAAAAGATATGAGCACATCACCTAAAAAGACAGTTGGAAAATATGCATATGAATTGCAACAACGTCCAGATGAAAAAATTAATCCTATTGATCTTCAAAGACAGATTCATAAAGGGAATTCTAATGAAGATTCTTTTGAAAATCAGGTTAGATTAGCTGTGGAAAGAGGGGAAAAAGTTTTTGATAAAGATTTTTATGTGGTAGTTCTCTTTAAAAAGGAAAGGCTTATTCAAAATGTGGTACGTCAGTATTTTTTTTCTCGTATAAGTTGTCCCACCCCTGAATATGATCAGGTTGTTTACCACTATTTTCCCATGGAAGAAAAGTTGGAGTTTCTATGGGTTGTTCCAGATAAACAAAGTACTCTGACTCTGCCTTTCATGGGGGCTGAACTTCCCTTAGAACAGCAACAACTCGTACAATTTGCTAGAGATTTTAATAGTGGGGAGCTGGATAAAAAATGCGAGAAATTAAATCAAACTAAACAAATATTGCAGATGCGCTTGAATTAAATTCTAATTACTTTTAACTAAGAACTAATTCATGTATCGGTTCCCTACGTTAGTGGGCATGAATAATTATAAGCAGTAAAGCGATTCGCACTCGCAATTGGAGTAAACATGGCAACTCAAACAGAGAACGTATCGGAAGAAATTCCAAAAGAGGAAGTCGTTAAACCTCAAGAAGAACAACCACAAGAAGTTCTTAGCCAAGCTACTCAAGAGGTATCTACTCAAAAATCTGAAGATAAGAGTAAAGAATACAATTTTCGTCAGATGAGAGAAGTCCTCGAACAACGTGAAGAAGAAATTCGAGTTTTGCGCGAGCAACAGGCAGCTGCCCAGGAAGAAGAGCTCGGAGAAGAAGACTTAGTCGAAGGAAAGCACCTTAAAAAGGGACTGGCTGAGATTAAGGATATGATCCGACGAACAGAACTGGAGACGGTCCCCGACAAGCTAAAAAGCAAATTCGATGATTTTGATCACGTTGTAACAAAAGAAAACTTGGAAAAACTAAAAGAAACTGAGCCTGAATTGTTTTTTTCCATTCAAAGTGTGGATGGTAATAGTGCCTCTGGTCTCTATGCGAAAGGTGTTACAGCTTATAAAACATTAAAATCTCTAGGAATTGTTTCTGGAAATGAAGATTATATGAAGCAAAAAGATCATGTACAATCTAACCACAAGAAGCCGCTTAGTGCGCAAGCAATAAAAGGATCAGGAGCTCTTCATGAAGCAAATATATTTGCTAATGGATTAACTCCAGATCTTAAAAAGCAGCTTCAAAAAGAAATGGCTAATGCAGTGAAAGCTCGGTAATAACCGAGGTATCATATGACCACAACCACTACCGTGCTACCGGCTCCGGTACAGCAAAGCTTTTCGTATAAGCTTTTGTCAGTGCCAGTCCCGTACATGATCCATAATATACCTGCAATGCTTAAGAATATGCCCCGTAATGGTGGTACGACTCTTAGAATGCGCAGATATAATCCTTTGCAGACAGCTACTGTACCCTTAGGAACAAGCGGTGTAACTCCCCCTCCTCAACAATTGACAGCTGTCAATATTGATGCGGAGATTGATTTCTATGGGACTTATATCATTCTAAATGAACAGGTAACTCTTCAAAACCAAGATCCTGTTTTAAATGAAGCAGCTCAACGTCTTGGAGTTTCTTTAAGGCAGACAGAAGATGAACTGACTCGTAATATGCTCGCTTCGACGGCTTCTTTTTTAAATTCCGTTGGCGGCACTAATGGAGATAATCCAACAGAAATTACAAGAAGTGATGTAGATGTAGTTATTCGTACACTTGCAAATAATAATGCATATACTATCGCGGATAACATCGAGGGAGAAGACCGTTTCGGAACAGCCCCAGTTCGCGATGCTTATTTTGCTCTAGGAAGCACTCAATTAATTGGGGATCTAGAACAGGTTCAAGGATTTATAGCTAAAGCTCAATATCCTGCACAAATGTCCACACTGCGTCCCGAATGGGGATCTGTGTCCAACTTAAGATTTTTGTTATCAAGTATTGGTTCAGTGTTAGAGAATTCGTCTACATTAGGAAATGATGTATTTGATATTTTTTGTGTTGGAATGGAAGCCTATGCTGTAGTAGAACAAGATGGATATAGTGCTCAATTTATTTATAGACCTCCTATTTATGATGGTCCTTTAGCTTTGAACGCTTCAGTAGGATATAAATTTGCTCAAGTTCCAAGAATTACTAATGATGCTTGGGTAATAAAATTAACATGCACATTGTCGTAATGAGGAGAAAGTAATGACTGAAACAATTATTCAACAAGGACGTTTTACGTCTGATGGAAATTCTAAACTATTATCTATTAGATCTGATACAGATTGGATGGAAGTATATAATGCTACAGTTGCAGATGATGATACCCAAACAACTGCGGTTGGTGTCCAATATTATTGGCAACGTGGTATGTCTGATGCAAGTGGGATTGAATATAAAAAATCCGATGCGGCTAATGCCGCACAGATGACTACATTGTTAGCTTCTGGAGGGTTTACTTTATTGGGTGCAGATGATCCTCTTGGACCGCCTTTGACAGGTACTACTATTACTAAAGCCACACCTCCTGTGTGTACAGTTGCTAATCATGGATATTCAAATGGAGATGATGTTGTATTATCTAATTTAGTAAATATGCCACAAATAGCTACAATCTTTTTTAGGATAGGAAATGTTACTACAAATACATTTGAACTAACTTTTTTTGATACTAATACGGCTAATTTTACAGCAGAAACTGGATTTACAGCTAGAAGAGTTCCTCTAAGTTTTGGATCTGTCACATGGTCAAATTCATTTGCCACTGTAATCGATATTACTTTGGGATCTACAACTTTAGTAACCACGGCTACCGATTTTGTAGATCTTCGATATGCAGTTGGAGATGTTTTAAAACTTAAGATTCCAGCTCAATTTGGTTCTACTGAATTAAATGGAGTTTCTGGGAAGGTTCTAGCGTTTAATTCTAGCACTAATACTTATACACTAGATATTGATTCTAGTTCCTTTACCGCTTTTGCATGGGTAGCTTCTAGTGCTGTTCCAATGGATTTCCCAAATGTAGTAAAAGTAGGAAATGAAAATACTAGTCCGGTTAATCCAACTACTAATACTGATACTTTGGATATAAAATTAGATTCCGGAGTTGATGGACCAGCAGGTTCAACAGATGATGTGATTTTCTGGCGTGCTGGCAAATCCTTCAGTGTTACTAATGAATAAATAATATAGAGAGAGGGGACAACATGTTCCTTCTCTTTTTTTGGCAAACCAAACAAAGCGCAATCATATTAGGAGTTAACATGTCTAACTTAACTATTCCTCGATCTATTAAAAATACTCGAAAAATTACCGATGAAGAAATGCGCAAGATGCGCGAAAAAGATAATAAAATTGTTAAAGGTATGTTTAGATGCTATGAACCCCGGGGTGGCAGTATGACTTTTAGCTTTAAAAAATATAAAGGAGACGATGTTCTTAAATATACTATGGTAGATGGAGATACCTATGATATTCCTTTGATGGTAGCAAAACACCTTAACCAAGCATGTTATTATCCAAGACATTCACATGTATTAGATGCTAATGGAAAACCCTCGGTAGAAGTTGGAAAAAAAGTTCAAAGATGCTCATTTGAAAGTTTAGAATTCCAAGACTTAAAATCGGAATAAAATAATGACTACTTGTTTTTCAAATCCGAGTCCTATGTTCCAACCGGCCATGAGGATTATTTCGTCTATTACGAATGCCAATCCTGCAGTTGTAACCACAACGATTGATCACGATTATATATCGGATGAAATCGTTAGGCTGATTATTCCCAGTGGGTTTGGAATGGAACAAGCAAATAAGTTGACGGGAAAAATCACTGTCACAGGCACCACTACCTTTTCATTAGACATTAACACATTACTTTTTGATGTTTTTGCCGCTCCTTCTCCTCTTCCGAGTGCTTTTACGTGTGCTCAGGTGATTCCTGTAGGAGAAACCAGCAATACACTTGCTGGAGCTACTAAAAATGTTCTACCTTCAGGAGATAGATAATGAGTGCCCCTAGTACTTTATTTGATATTAGAACTAAAGTAAGACGACTTACTGGACGGCCGTCCCCTCAACAGATCACTGATAATCAGATCGATGAATATGTGAATATTTTTTATCAATATGATTTTCCAGAACATCTAAGAGTTTTTTCAAATACTGGAAAATTTAAATTTATTACGGAAGCTAATGTAGATCAATATAATATGAGAGCTGTGAATCCCTCTTCTCCAGCTTTTAATGAGTTAGTAGTTTCATTTGATGGAGGAGTAGAGTCAGCAGTTGATGTTTATTATAATTTTCAACAACCGGTGTATATTTCTGGTTTTCAAAGTTTTTATTCTCAAAATAGAGAACAATTTTTTAGGACTTATCCTGCGCTCGGAGATATTGATACTACTATTTCTGGAAATGGAACTCCTGGTCCCTATAATTTTACTCTTCAAAATGTCCCCATATTGCAAAATTCGATAACGGTAGGAGCAATTGACGATACAGATTCTACTATTAGAGGAGTAGATGATCCTCAGACTCGAACTGTTGGAAACTGGTTAATTAGTAATTCCACTACCTCTCTAACAGGAGACATTAATTATTTGACAGGTGCTGTAACTATAAGTTTTCCAAATAATATACCAGTTGGGAATGAAATCACCTTCACATTCACTCCGTATGCTGCTAATAGACCACAGGCACTATTATTCTATGAAAATATAATAATATTGCGCCCTGTCCCCGATAAATCATACCCAGTAGAATTGAATGCTTTTTTAACTCCATCCGCGCTTCTTCAAAGCACAGATAATCCTGTTTTAAAGCAATGGTGGCAATATTTAGCATATGGAGCTTCCAAGAAGATATTTGAAGATTCTCAAGATCCAGATGGACTCAATCGAATAATGATGGGATTTAAAGAACAAGAAAATTTAGTACTTAATCGTCATATCGTTCAGCAAACCAATGAAAGAACAGCTACGATCTATACAGAAATGACTGGTTTCCCTTACGGAAATTTTAACAACAGGTTTTAAAATGGCTTATAACGAAAATATTCCACAAGAAAGTGACAATCCTTCTCAAAGTCAACCACAACTTTTATCGAATTTTAAGGAAATCAGCACAGCTTTCAATGCCAACCATGGTAATTTTAACGCCCCTGATCAAGGCAAGCATTCTTTTCTTCAGATGCCTGAGCAAAGTTCAGTTCCAGCTACTAGTAGCAATGAAGCCGCCTTATTTTCCCAAGAAAGTTCGCTTACACTAAATACAGAACTTGTATTCAGAAGAGAATCTAACGGAGATCAAATTGAATTTACTGGATTTTTAGGTTCAAATGATGGGTGGACTCGTCTTCCCTCTGGAATCCTTCTTAAATGGGGAACCGGCAGCGGAACTGGAATCAACACTACTATTTTCCCTACAGGAGCAACTATTCCTATTTTTTCAGCAGTATATAGTGCTCAAGTTACGGGAGAAGATACTAGCTCAACACCAAATACATATGTGACATTTAGAACTATTAGCACTACTGAAATTATAGTTAATTGTACAAAAAGAACCAGTACTCCAGATACATCAGCAACTTATCGTTATTTAGTTATAGGACTATAAATGCCGCTAAAAAGTTATTTGATCGGTCCTCTAGAACAAGGCCAACAAAATAATATTGAACCTTTCTATCTTCCTGAAGATGCATACTTTGAATTAGAAGATGTATATGTATGGAGGGGTCGAATAAGAAAACGATTTGGATATTCTCTTATTGGATCTAATGATTTAAACTCCCGTTTACGCATAAATTTAGGAAATACGGATGGCTCTGGGAATATTTCATTGACGGTTCCTGGAAGCATTTTTAAGGTAGGTCAAATATTTTCCATTGGAACTGAAATTTTTACTGTTAATATTTTAGGAACTCCAGCAACTCTTTTAGATACTGGGTCTGCAACATTAGCTACTTATAATACTATCACAGGTGCTCTTGTTATCAACGGAGCCGACCTTTCGACGCCTTGTTTCTTTTATCCAGCTGAGCCTGTGATGGGATTACGGATCAGAGAAACTAATTTAATAAATGATGAAGAGTTAATCGCCTTTGATACTCAATTTGCTTATGAACGAAGCGGAGGCGCCTGGATTAGATTAGGAACTGCACTTTGGACAGGAAATAATATAAATTTTTTTTGGAGTGTAAATTATAGAGGAACAAATCCTTATGAAACATTCTTTTATACAGTAAACAATGTTGTTGCCGATAACATAAAATTCCTTCCAGAAGGATCTTCTACCTGGACAACTCTTAGACCACAACTTAATACCGGTGGTACAAATAGATTTTTAGAAACCTCTCGTATTATTCTCCCTTTTAAAGATAGGATATTAGTTTTCAATACTATTGAGGATGAGAATGGTACTGATAGAACTTATCCTAATAGATGTAGATTTTCTCAAAATGGAGATCCTACTAATGCAACTACGTCGTGGGTAGATGATACTGCGGGGAGAGGAGGGTTTATTGATGCTCCCACACAGGAACAAGTTATAACCGCTGAATATATAAAAGATAGATTAGTGGTTTATTTTGAACGATCTACATGGGAAATAGTTTATACGGGAAATACAGCACTTCCATTTAAATGGCAACAAATTAATAACGAACTTGGATGTGAAAGTTCATTTTCTGTAATAGGATTCGATAAATCTGTCCTTGGAGTTGGAAATGTAGGGGTACATAGTTGTAATGGAGTTAATGTAGCTAGAATTGATGAAAAAATACCGGATGAAGTTTTTAAAATTCATAATGGGAATGATGGTCCTGAGCGTGTTTATGGGATACGTGATTATTTTAATGAAGTGGTATATTGGGCTTTTCCAGAGCATAATGATAATCCAACATTTCCAACACGCATTTTATTGTATAATTATAGAAATAACACATGGGCTTTATTTAACGATTCTTTTACATGTTTTGGATATTATAAAAGAGAATCTGATTTAATTTGGTCGAATGTTGAAGATACTTATCCTACATGGGAGGAATGGAATGATCCGTGGGGTTCTCCCTTGTTTCAATCTGCCGTTCCACGCATTATTGCTGGGAATCAGGAAGGATTTGTTTTTGTTATTGATAATGGTCTTTCTTCCAATTCTCAATCTCTTTCTATCACAGATATGAATTCAGGAACATCTGAACTTACAATTATAAATCATAATCTTAAATTAAATGATTATGTACTTGTAGAAGAGGCTCAAGGAATTACATCTTTAAATGATACCGTATTCCAAGTAGATCAAATAATAGATGAAGATAAGATTATCCTAGATACTACATTTACAGGAACTTATACAGGAGCAGGAAAGCTATCTAGAATTAGCAATATTAAAATATTAACTAAACAATTTAATCCAGGAACTCCAATAGGGCTCCAATTCAGGGTGCCTTATATGGATTTCTTACTTAATAGTACTACAAATGGAGAAGTATCTGTAAATTATTTAATCGATACTGAACCCGACAATCCCATCCAAGACCAAGTTGGAAGTGATGTCTTATTAGGAAATAATATTCTTTTTACAAAAGTAGAAAATAATCAAATATCTCAACTAGGGAAAGATCAAATATGGCACAGATATTATATTCAAACTGAATCTCAATTTCTACAGCTTTTAATTTTTATGAGTGATTCTCAAATGAGAGATACTGATATTTCACATTCTGATTTTGAATTACATGCCATGCTTTTATATGTAGAACTACAAGGAAGGATTACAGGATAATGAGTTCATTTATTGGGGATCCTAATGATTTTGTTCCAGAAAGTTATATTTTTCCTGAAGACGACTTTCCAGAATATGATGTAAAATTAAGACAGTATCTAAATATTATTTCAGTATCACTAAATACAAAAGATAGTGGGCTTTATACTGACCAAGAAATTATCACTGGACAACAATTTCTTCCAATTTATTCTACAGATTCAAGTTCAAGCTTGAACTATAGAGATGTATTTAGAAAGGTAATTGATTTTGGAATATTACCTGATTCTACTTCAAAAAGTATCGCTCATAATATTTCTACAACTGAAGATTATTCAATTGTAAAATTGTATGCCACGGCTACAGATCCAGCTGCAAGTACTTTACAAACAGCTATTCCTATTCCTTATGTAAACGTAGCCGCTCCGGCTGATGGTGTTCAATTAGATATGGATTCTACTGATGTGATAATTACAACCACAACAGCTAATTATACATCGTATACACGCTGTTTTATAATTGTAGAATATATAAAAATAGTGTAAAAAAAAAGTAAGAGGTAAACATGGCATTTATGGATTTTTTGTTTGGGAAAAGCGCAAAGACCCAAACTAAACCTATATACAATCCTCAACAGGAAGCTCTTTTAGAGCAACTATTGGGAGGATTACAACAACAAATGCCTCAAGGACTCCAAAATCTTCAAAATATTCTGGGGGGAGGAGAAGAAACATTCGCTGCTTTCGAAAGGCCAGCACGAAGAGCCTTTGAACAACAAACTCTTCCTACTATTGCTGAAAGATTTACGGGCACCTTTGGAGAAGGATCTCAACGCTCCTCGGCATTTGGACAAGCATTGGGAACTGCGGGTAGAGAATTAGAAGAAAATTTGATGGCTAAAAGATTAGGGCTTCAAAGTGATGCGTTTTCTCAATTAATAAGCTTATTAGGTTCAGCGACATCTCCTAGACAGTATCAATATCAGCAACCACGACAACCAGGATTTCTCGAAAATTTAGCTGTAGGAGCTGCACCTGGGATAGGGACTGCGCTGGGAGGATATATTCCCGGAGCTATTGGAGGCGGCCTGTCGGGCCTAATGAAACTTTTAGGAAGAAGGGGGAACTCTAGTTTTTCTCAAGAACAAGAAGGACTTGTATAATATGACCACTTATATTTCCCCTTCTTCTTTTGAAGATTCTACTCCAAGCTTTGGCGGCAAATTGGGAACCGCGCTGGGAGGAGGAATAGCTAGCGGATTAAAACAATTAGCTGAGCAAAAAATTAAAGGTCTTCAAGATCAAAAAAAAGTTCTTGCCGAACATCAAAAAGGTTTTGGCCAGTTAGCAGGCTCGGTTTCAAAATTTGCTAAAGATACAGGACGAGAGGGTTACGGGGTAGCAGATTATGATACCGTAAGAAAATTATCTGAAAATTTTTATAATCAAGGGGACTCTAAAGAAATTGCCGCTGCTAAAGCTTGGATGGAGTATGAAAAAGAACCTGAAACGGGACTAGATTATTTAAAACAGGGACGCAAAGAAAGTTATCAAACTCCTCCTACTCAAGCTCGCTTAATGGATCTTTTTAAACCTAAAGAAACAGAAAGAAGTGAAGAGCTTTACGAAAGGGCTTCTGAAAAAGCTAAAACGGCAAAATCAATCGATGAATTTTCTATGGGAGAACTTATCTCCTTAAAACCCTCGGATGTTAAGAATCTTCCTAAAGAAGAACAGAAAAAGTTTTGGAAGCTCGCGCCGTTCCTATCTAAAAGGATGCAAGCCATTTTAGAAATCGGAGCCATTCCTTTTGCTGGAGGAGCGTTAGAAGAAAGATTTCGTGAACAAATTGATCCTGATCTCCCTCCTCCTCCTGGAATTTCTACTATATCTAGAATAGCAGCAGAGCTTCCTTTATTAGGAGGATTATTAGGGGGTGCTACTAAAGGTATCCAAGCCACTCGTGGAGCCGCTACATTTGGGGGAGAAGCAGCTATTAATGAATTTATCAAAACTGTAGGTACCGATAAGGCTGCTAATCTAAAAATGGTGGGTATCCAGGCTGGACTTGGAGCTCTTTTCCCTTATGCAGAAAAATCTATTAAAGCATTAGGACGGGCTTTTCGAAAAAGTTTAGCACGGCGCATGAAAGCAGGTGCTAAAACAGGTCTAGAAGCTACTGAATCCCTCTTTAAAGATGCTAGTAAAGAGGGAATCTCTATTGAAGAACTTCAGAAAGGATCGCAGTCCGAACTAGTAAAGTTCTCAGAATTTTTGGAGAAAGACGGTAAGAAAACGATGAAAAAGACAAAAGAAGTCGTTAAACCGGAACCTTCAAAAGTTAGAAAAAAAGAAACTTTAAAAGGAAGGGCGGAATCTGCTAAAGAGGCGTCAAAGCGATTTGAAAAAGAAACGCAAGCTCTTTCCAAAACTCCCATTGGAAAATATCTCGAACCTATAAAAGTTACAAAACGAGCAGTAGAAAGAAGAGCTAAACTGGGACCAAGAGTGCAGCATGCAGAAAGAAGAATTAGTGAGTTAGAAAAAGATATTCTTAAAAAAACTGGTTCCGAACTGAAAGAAGCTCAAAGAGAACTAGCTCTCTTTAAAGATAGAAAATATCATCTCTCTCATGAAATTAAATATGGAAGTCCACCTCCTGCAACCACCGAACTAATCGCTCAAGCTGAGAGATCTACTTCTAATTTGATTAATATGATTATGACTCCAACAGAAGGAACTCTCAAGGCGATTCAGAAAAATGATAAGATGATGAATACCTTTTTAGAGAGAGCAAAAAATGAGCTTGTTAAAGGGAAGCTTCCTGAAAATATTGCCTCTGGAACCTTTTTAGGAATTCAAGGTGCACATTTAAAAGCATATAAAGAGCTTCAAAAAAATATTAAAAACCAAATGTTCATTCCTTATTCCCCTATGAGAGCTTCTGGATTAGGACAGACTACTCTTGATGAACTTGGTAAAAGAATTAAAGGGCTTGAAGCTGCTATTAAAGTTCAACAACAGAAAAGAAAGGTCCAAGCTGCTTTGAAAGGACCCACAGGAAAATTCTATAGAAATTGGGTTGATAAATTGAAAGGTCAACAAGAGCTTTTTTCAAAAGACATGATTCGTTTAGGAGAGAAAATCTCTAAATCTGAAAAGAATCTTACTCCTATAGCTAGAGAACGTATAGAAAAATCTGCAGCTACAGCGATTCAAAAAGGAGAGAAAGAAAGTGTTAAAAATGCTCAACAAGCGGGATTTGGAAAAATTGAAAGCATAAAAATAGGGAAGGCTTTACAGGAATTAAAGAATCCTCCTAAGTTTAAAACATTTGAGGAAGCTAGAAAATGGATGAAAAAAAGAGCTAACACTTTGCTCTTGCCTGTTAAAAATCAAATAATGGCTGGGTTTATCTTGGGAAGTATTGATCCTATTATCAAAGAAACTACCGGAAAAAAACTTCCTTCCAAAGTAAAACTTCCCATTTATGGAATGGTGGGCCTTTACGGTAAAACTGGTTCCCGAAAACCTTTTCTAGCACTCACGAGCTGGGCGACTAATCAATTATGGGATTCGACTCGTAAATCTTTTCATAAGGCACGTCTGCAATCTAAAAGAGGAATAGAACGCAGAAGAGAATTTGAACGACTTAAGAAAAAAGGATTTACTTCCAAAGAGCTAAAAGAAATTAGAAATTAACTTTTCTCTATATGTTTCTTATTAATGAGTTTATAAATCCACCATACTACTTTATAAAAGTATGGCATTCCATATTGTTTAACTGCAACAATAACTAACGCCCAGAATATATATTTTCCAATGATTTCATCTATTGCTTCTTCCATTATTCTTCCTTTCTATTTTTATGAAATCATCTTGCCCTTTTTCTATCGATTTGATCTTTTCAATTAAAGCCCGATTAACAAATACCCCTAGAGGAGTGTTAGTAAGAGCCGAATAACCCTTAAGCTTTGCCTTTAATTCTTCGGATACATCAATTGTTAATCTCTTATTTTTAGGACCATGCATATGTGATTTCCTGCTTTTCTGCATACTACCACAGAAAATACATTATATGCACGACTTAAAATTAAGTTTTGTATTAATAAGAAGAAAAACAACACTATTTTTTAAGGATATTAAAATGGCTAAACGAACTAAATCTTATGGACTCAATAATCCTCTTCAAGATGTATTCCCTGTACCTGTTAGGGCACAACGGGCACCTACCGGAAATGATACTAGATATGAAGTTGGTCAACTCTGGATAGATATTCCTAATGAGGCAGCTTATATTCTTACAAATGTGGCATCAGGCTCAGCAAGTTGGGGGTTAGCTTCTATAGGAGCAGGTGATTTAGAAACGCTAACTGGAGATACTGGAGGAGTGATCACTCCTACTAGTGGAAACATCAATATTGTAGGAAGTGATCTAACTACTGTAGATGGAGCTGGAAGTACACTTACGATTACTGAAACTAGCGGAGCTTATCCCATTACATCTTTTGTAGTAGGAGTATCCGGAGAAGCAGGATATACAACTGTACAATCAGCAATTAATGCAGCAGTTGCAGTTGGCGGTGGAACGGTTTATATTAAACGAGGTACTTTTACTGAAAATTTAACTTTATTTGATAATATTGATTTAGTGGGAGCGGTTGGATCTTCAGATTCAGGTGATCCCACAATAAACGGGACGCATACTCCTCCTGCTGGTGGAGCTTTTGCTATTTCTAAAATAAATTTACAAAGTTCTACAGATATTTTCAATAGCGCGGTAGCTGGAACTACTAATATTACTCTAACAGATGTCTCTATAAATGTTACTAATGGATTTACATTTAATCTTGTTAATTGGACTGGTACTCTTTCAGCTTCTAATATTGTAGAAGTCCAGTCAACTAATGATGGATGGGTTAATAATAGTACGGGAGGAGCTTCCATATTTATGACGAATAGTAGTCTCGGAGCCGGATCCGTAAATACTATGAGTCCATCTGGAACAGTAGAGTTATATAATTGTAAAGTAGATTGTCCAGTAAACTTTCAAACCGGAAGTGTAGCTACTATTTCAGGTGGATGTATTTTCAATGAATTACTCACTTTTTCCGGAGATAGTAGTTGCACAATTGTTAATAGGGCTTTCCGAGTTTCAAGTGGTGCTGCCATTATACATTCTTCTACAAGCCCGATTTCTATTAGTTCAAGTGTAATTGATACACCAGGAGATCCTGCAATTTCAGGAGCAGGAGCAGGAGGATTATCACTAACAGGAATAGATTTTATACAAGGAAGTGAAGTGGATGGAGCATTAACAGTTATAGGAGGAATAACAAAATCAGATAGTTTTCGAACTACCAATCAAGATTTTAACTTAGCTTTAACCAATAATAATATTTTTGGATTAGGTTCATTTTCTAATGTAAATATAAATCTAATTCCACAAGGAACTGGCTCCGTTATAACAACTTCACAAGTAAGAGCTAGTTCTATTTCATTTGATAGTGGAGTAAATAGTTTAAATTTTTATGAAGAAGGAACATGGACCCCAACTTTAAAATTTGGAGGAGGAACCGCAATGATAGAGTATGCTCTCCAACTTGGTGACTATACAAGAATTGGAAGAACTGTTTTTTATAATTTCACAGTTTCATTAGACTCTAAAGGAACTGATACTGGGATCGCATTCTTTTCAGGGCTTCCTTATGATGTTGCTGCAACTATGAATTATACAAGTATTTGTGAATTCAGTAATTTAACGTTGAATGCTTCTTATGATATAGCTGTATTATCAGCACAGGCATCTACAGATGAATTAAGGATGTCACAAATAGGATCAGCTCAAGTTCTTGATGTAATAGGAGATAATGATTTTGCTGATAACACTCAAATCAATGGATCAGGATTTTACTTTGTTTAATTTTAAGGGGTTTTATGGCATTTGGAACACGTATTCAATTTGATTCTGTAAGAGAATTAGATGCATCTTCAATTTCAGGTACTTATTCTTCTTTAGGAACTCCTACGCAAGATAATACTCGCATAATTATTTTGACTAATTCTACAGGTCAAGATGTTTATATTTCATTTGATGGAAATAACGATCATTTAAGAATGGCTTCTAATTCCTTTAAACTATTAGACTTTTCTTCAAATAAAATTAGAGATGATGGACTGTTTTTAAGCTCCGGGGTTCAAATTTTTGTAAAATTTGTTAGTACTACTACTGTATCTGGAACGGTATGGGTTGAAGTGATTTATGCTGAAGGTGGAAAGTAGTGTCTCAGCAGGGTAGAGCTAAAGATCAAGGATCTGAAACATTAACCGGAAATACTGGAGGGCCAGTTAGTCCTGATGGATCAGGTAATATAAATATTGTTGGTTCTTCTCCCATTACAGTTTCTGGAAATCCTGGAACAAATACTCTAACAGTTGAGGGGGATGGAACTCTTGTTAAAACATTTACGACTAATAGTGGAATAGCAACGCCAGCTTCTGATAATATTGACATTTTAGGAGACTCTGCTCAAGGAATAAGTACTTCGGGAGCGGGAGACACAATTACTCTTACAAATAGTGACTCTTCTACTACACAAAAGGGCGTTTCAGAATTAGCTACAAGCGCAGAAACTATTACGGGGACAGATACCACACTGACAATTCCTCCATCTGCTCTTACTGCTAAATTAGGAACTCAAACTGACAATGGAGTAGCGTATGGAGATGGATCTACAAACTCAATACAATGGACAAGCGTTTTAACAGATGGACAACTTGTAATAGGTTCCACTGCTGGAAATCCTAATGCTGCCGATTTAACCTCATCAGGTGGAACTATCGTATTTACTCCCGGGTCAAACAGTCTAAATTTAGACACATCCGGAGCAATCGCTTCTAGCGTTCCGGTGGATTCTGGGGGCCCAGCAATTCCATCTTCTGGAGCATTTTCTATTTTAGGAAATTCTTCAACAGATTTTACTAATTCTTCAGGAATGGTTTCTCATGTAGGTGCTACTACAAATGAAATTTATTTAGAAAATAGAAGATGGTTTTCTTCCTTCATAGTTGATCCTTGTTCTACTGTAGGACTTAGAGGAGAATATACCACTGTACAAGCTGCTATTACTGCTGCTACAGCAGCTGGTGGCGGAATTATTTATATTCGTCCAGGAATTTATGTAGAAGACATAACTCTAGAAGACAATATTTCTCTCATAGGACTTCAAGCGAATTTAGGAAATGAAGTCCAAATACAAGGAACTGTTACAGTAGAGTATACTGGACGTTGCGACATAGAAAATCTTTATTTTGTGACAACAGGTGCTTCTCTTTTTGTTTCCACCACAGGAACTGCACAATTAAACATGACTAATTGTTTTTTTGTAAGCTCAATTGGTCCTATCTGTCTGAGTTCAAATCCATCTTTAGTTATTACTATTGATTTTTGCGGATTTGTCCCTGCTTTTGCTGATATTTTTTCAATGTCAGCAGGAAACTTAACCGTTAGATACTCCAGTATAAACGCATTTTTTGGTAATAGAAAAAGAATTTTAGCAAGTGGAACCGCTGTATATAATTTTAGATTTAGTATCGTAGATCATTTTTTTGAAACTCAAGGCACAGCAACAATTTCTTTATTTAATAATACAATAAATAGTACTACTACCGAAACTCTCAATGTTAATTCTGCTGGTTCTACTATTTCTAGCTTTAATAATGGGATAACTTGTACAGCAGCTTCTGGAGATTTTGCTATAGGTACTGGCACTTTTGAATATGGAGAAACTTTACTTCCAGGTACGGCATTAGATATTGCAGCAACTCTTACAGAAATAAAAGTTGGTTCACGTCCTAGAGCTACCTCAGCAGCATCTGCAGCCGCAGTGGACTTTGGCACCTGTGGATTTGATTCAACAGAATTTTCTCTTTCTGATGGTTTTGTAAACTTAGATGGATCTATTTCTTCTTCTTTTCCTACTGACACAGGAACAGCAGTGCCGGTTGTTGGAGCTTTGACAGTGTCAGGAGGAACTCTTATTGGCACAACTGGAGCTGGGTCTACAGTTACAGTATCTGCTGATGACAACGTTGTGGGGAGTGTAGCAACTGATAGCGGCACTGTAACTCCTGTCACCAATTCTTTTACAATTTCTGGTGGAGTGGGAATTTCAACCACAGGAGCTGGTGCTACTACTACAATTGATTCTACATTCGGTGGAATTGATATTAATGAAATAACAGTAACAGGTCCTACCTCAATGGTAGAAGATACAGGATATATTGCTAATAATGCAGCGCAAGTAGATTTAGCTCTTCCTCTCACTTCTGCTCTAGGATCTATTTTAAAAATTAATGGTAAGGGAGCGGGAGGATGGATAATTTCACAAAATGCAGGCCAAACTATCCACTTCTTAGCTCAAGATACAACTACTGGAGTAGGTGGTAGTTTAGCTTCATCTACTCAATATGATTGCGTAACTATAAGATGTATAACAGCCACGACAGATTGGGTAGTAGAGTCTGTAGTGGGAAATTTAACCGTTGTATAAAGTGGTAAAATGGGTGCAAATAATTTAAGAAGATCTCCTCTTCAAGTTCCAACAAATTCAGCTGAATTTCTGCGTACTTTTGTTTTTGACAGAGCGCCAACTATTGATGATTGGAGAAATTTTAAAATATCTGATCTTTGGATTCAAAGAAATCCATCAGGAACTCCCCCATATGGTTATTTTGTTTTAGTAGACAAACCAAATCAAACAGGTATTTGGATAGATTTAGGAGGGACAACAGAAGGTGATATTCAACTTATTAGTGGAGATAGCGGTGACGCAGTTAAGCCTGACTCTAGTGGTAACGTTAACATTCTAGGAGGATCTGGAATAACTACCGCTGGAACCGGAGATACTTTGACACTCACTTCTTCTTTTTCCAGCTTATCGTGGTCCATTGATACCACATCTCCCATCAATGTGTCTGTTAATGAAGGTCATTTATCAAATGACGCGGGACAGATTATTTATAATCTCCCATCAACTAGCTTATTAGGAGAAGGATTTGCTTTTTTTGATCAGGGAGGAAATGGATTTCAGATTCAGTGTCAGGCAGGTCAAACAATACGCTTAGGAAATCAAATAACTTCTTCTGGAGGCACTATAACAAGCACATCTATCGGAGATGTTATTTGGATGGTTTGTGCAGTCGATGATACAGAATTTTTAGGTTATAGTGTTCAAGGAAATTTAACATTTGCATAGGTAAAATATGACACAAAATTCGATTAATAATTCAGCTTCTTCAATTGACATCGATAATATTACTGTAGATGGAAATACAATCAGTTCTACAGATACCAATGGAAATATTATTCTTGCTCCTGATGGTAGTGGTACTGTTTCTGTAACAGCAGCTCCGATTGTTCCTTCTACAAATAGAGCGGATTCTCTTGGATCAGCTACTAATGCATGGGACAACGTTTATTGTGCTGGTTTAACTTTTGATGCTGGCACCACTACTATTGCAAATTATGTAGATGGAGTATCATTTACTCCTGAATTAGCATTTGGAGGAGAAAGCGGATTGATAGAGTATAGTAATCAAACAGGAACTTTTACTAGAATAGGTAGTCTAGTATGGTTTGAATTAAACATTATTCTTACAGACAAAGGAACAGATACAGGAAATTGTACTGTAGAAGGTCTCCCTTTTACTGTGGCCCAATCATCAGAATCGCCTCTTAGAATATCTGGAGTTACTTTTACTGGAGGAAGAACTTACGTAATTGGAACACTGGTTGCTGCAACTACTTCAATAAATATTCAAGAAGCAGGTTCAGCTCTTCCTTTTGTAACTGTACAAGACACTGCAGTAGTGAATACTTCACAATTTTTTCTGAGTGGAGTCTATAGGACAAGTGCATGAAATTTTTGTTGGATGGTTCAGCTTTCATATCATTTATTATTTTAATAATAATTACATCTTTTGCCTTTATTGTTAATAAACAACATAAAACAAAAGATAAAAAAACAAGAATAATTGAAAAAAGGCTAAAAAATAAATTAATTAAAAATGAAAATATATACATAGAAAAAATAAAAGAATTAGAAAAAGAAAATGAAAAAATAAATGATGAATTTGAGGATCATAAAAAACTTAATGATCCTTTTTGGTGCTACTATGATGAAGAATCTGAAGAATTTAAGACTTTACCGGGAAAATATGGAGTAGATGAACCTATTAATAAGCCAAAATAAGATTAATTTTTAGGACAGGATATCCTATAATATCCAATTCCCTTATTCTTTTTAGCATACCTATCTATATCTATCCCATCCATCCGCATTTTTTCTAAATCATATGTCATGCGGGGAGCACATCTAGTAATGTAATACCCATTACAAGTAAAATTACCATCATCTCCAAATTCTATTATCTTAGATTTTAATTCTTTTTTTCGAATATCTGCTGCTTTAGAGACTCTATCATGATCTTGGTATTCTAGCAAAAGATCCTGCAGTTCTTGATCTTCTACTCTAATATAATCTTTAACAGAAGGCTTAGGAGGAATACCCATTTGGACCATCCTCCAAAACTCAGTGGCTTTTTCTCTCATCTCCTTTTGAAGAGTAGGTTGAGCAAAAGCTTCAATAGTAATGCATGAATCATATCTATAATCCCATAGAGCAATAAAAGCCCTCACTGGTTTACATAGCATAATCTGCCATTGAATTTGATGAATCCAGTAAAGAGGAAGATTTCTATTCTCACGAGCTTTATCAAGAATGTCATCACTTACAGGACATTTTATTTCTGCGAGAACTTTTTTTTCAGAATCATAACCGTCTAGAGAAGCCCTAAAATGAGAATGTTCCATGTCTTCTAAACATAATGGTTCTAAATGTAGTTGCTGATTTTTATTTAGCCACTGACGAGCTCTATCTTCATTCTTGATCCCATGAGCCATCGCAGGATTAATAGAATCTTCTCCTTTAAATCCACATTTTTCATCCCACAACGTTAACAACGTCTTATAAACGTTGCTAGACATAATTACTCCCAGATCAGAAGCTCCAACTCCATTTCTTCTCCATTCTAACCATTCTTCTCCAGATTGTCCTTCTCCAAATGATATTATCTTCATTAGTTATCTCCAAAATCAAAGACTTCTGGATTTTCTTTTTTTTCCTCCTCACGCTTTGGGGAAGGGAAAAAAGAAATAGACTGGCAACTAATAGACATATCAATCACAATATCTCCCTTTTTGTTTTGATAGGTAGTAGGAGGGTTCAGATCTCCAATCACCGTTATACAATTTCCTTTTTTAATATGGGGAAGAACAGAGGAACAAGTTTCTGCCCAACAATTTACCTTATACCAAATTGTAAGTTTCTCTCCTCCCTTTACTACATTGATCCCCATAGGAAAGGTCGTCAATTTTTTCCCACTAGCTGTAAATCTCTCTTCTGGATCTCTTCCTACAAATCCAGTAACAAATATCTTTTGCATGTTAGTCCTCTTTTGCGCGTTTGATGTCACGAATGCGCTCGATACATTTTGTATAATGTTTAGATGGCAAGTCTGAAATCTTTTGTATACTGAATCCTTTTAAAAGACTTTCAAGAATCTCTGTGTGTTTAGAAAGTTCTTCTGCAAGGACTTGGAGCTGGGCCTTACTAATCTTAGAAGAATTGACCGTCTTCTTACCATCCCCACCTCTAGGATCTTTCATTGCAACTTCCCCATCATCATCTTCATCGCTAGCAACAACGCCAGTAACGGCTGCGTACATGTATCTTCTAAGATAAGTAAGATAACTTCCCATTGTTTGTATATCGGCCTTAGGAGGCTTTACTTCCATATTAGATTCAATCCATTGACCTGAAGAGTGGCATAATCTAGTATATAAAAATACACTCCCACTATCTTTAGTTACAGTTCTTTGGATAACACAAATTCCATTCTTAGCAAGAAACGGTCTCGATGCTTTAACTACAGACGCTAAATCTGCATAACGACTCTTAAAGTAAGGATTTATGCTATCTGTGCGTGCTACATCCATCTCAAGCTGAGCTTTAGCGAGAGCCTCGAAAAGCTTATGTAGTTCTATAGATTCTGTTTTATCTGTAATTGGAGCATGTTGCTCTTTTTCTTCTAAGGCTTCTATGTTTGTCGGTAGATCCATAATTTCTTCCTTTGTTATGTGGTTGTATAAGTCTGTCATTACGATTTTCTAACGAAGTTTATCAAAAAGTTTGTCCTCTAAGATATCGTATAGTTCCTTCTTCATTTCTTTGGTAGCCTGTTCTATTTCCTTTTCTATCTCTCTATGATGGACTACATCTACATCGCATGGCATCATATGACGGATCTCTTCCATTTGATTGTCCATGTTCTTTTTAAAAATGAGATACTTCATGCTATTTAAAATAGTTTCCTTGCAAACAGTATTCATATTGCAAAATAGTTGCTCGTATAGAGCGAAGATAGCCTCATCCTCCGAAGGGAAAAGGTCTTGTATCCCTTCCTCTTCAGGATGGAGATATTCTAGGTCTACATAATCGTGTTGATTTAACATGTGTGGTTGTTCCTGTTTAATGGTTGTCATAAATCTAACCACAGTATAACATGTTATATGATATGAAAGTCAATAAAAAACATGTGATTTATGAAAAAACCTGAAAATCCCCTAGAAGATTTAAAAAAACTACGCGCTTTCCTCAAATCTAAAAAAATTAGTTTAGAATCCTTGAGTAAAGAAATGGACTATAGTACAAGCCATGTTGTTAAGGTCTTTAATGGAGGATCGCCCATTCACAAGAAATTTATTAGGGCTGTTCTTAAAGCTATTCAGAGGCTACTCCAAAAAGATCTTAAAGACTTTTATGAATTAATTAGAGGTAACTCATGGATTTCTTTCACCTGGGATTAATTGCATTCCAAATAATTATTTTATGCGTTTTTGCAACTTTTCTAAGGAGATTTTCAAGACAAAAAAAAGTTCTTCACCAAGAAAATCTCAACAATAAAAGATACTTTTCTAAATCTTTAGAAGAATCTACTCTAGAAGTTTTTGACAAAATTGAAGAACTACAATATGAATTAGGAGATGTTCATCAACAAATGATGAAGTTTCTACAACAACAAGTGAGCTGGAGAACAGTAAAAAAAGAACTTCCGGACTCCCTTTATATGGTTCTACTCCTAAAAAATAAAACTAAATCTGAACATAAAGGCTTCCTTAATAAGATTAAAGACACATGGACTATTCAGTCTTTAGGAAGCAGTGACCAAAATTTTAGTCTTGAAGAGATTTCTCATTGGAAACCGATAGTATCTAAACAAAACGACGCTAAATCCTAGGAAATAGCGCCGCGACAAACCATTATCCTAACAACCACGCAAGGAATAATGATAACAAAAGACTACCAATCAAGAAGATTTTTGTGTAGTGTTAACATAAAAAAAAGAGAGACCATCGGAAAGCCTCTCTTTAAAACATTAATCCCTAGCCGGAGATCAAAGATATGAGTGATCCTAACACCTCTTCCAATTTAAACAAAGATCAAAATCAATTAAAAGAAAAAATTTATAAAGAAGCGGCGGCGAAGCGTAATATATGGGTAGTAGATGTGGACTTGCGAAAGCATCACGATCTCACTTTTATGGAAGCCGCTCTCTTTGGAATGGTATCTCAACTCCAATGTGTAAAAGATGGATTTTGTCGGGCTAAGAACTATTATTTCATCGATGCTCTAGGAATTTCTGATGAATGGCTGCGCGTTGCCTTTAAGAAGTTATCAGATAAAGGTCTCATTTGGTACCACCTGTACAATACAAAAAATGGGAAAAGACGCCACATCGTCATTAGTTCATCTATTCGTAGTTATCAATCTTATCTTTTCAAACACAAAAGCTGGAATTTACTCCGCAAGTTTCAACAAGAATTTGTTATAATGCATGCGTCTGCAAACCCTCCTGATTCCCCCTCAGGAAAAGAAGAAAAAGAGTCTCAAGTTGCTGATATTATACCACCCCAAGACGACTCTCATAGACCAAGCGGGAAATCCGGGGATGGGCCACCCAAGAATTCCTTGGATGCTATAAATACTACGTATTTACCTGACAATCAAAACGACGTAACATGTAAGAGCTCGGACGAGCTTTCAGTCGCCGTTTCTTTTCCAAAATTGAAAGAGGAATTAGAAAACTGCTTTCCTAAAACAGAAGTAGAGATCGGAATGCAGTGGTACGAGATGCAAAGCGTCTCCAAACGAGAGAGTATGAATAAACCCATCGCATGCATTGTGAAAGCTCTCAAAGGCGGGTACGCTCACGAAGAAGTAGCTTCCAAGAACTCGGAGGCAGCAGCTAAACTATATCAAGAACGGAATGTGAAGATCAAAAAAGAAATAGCTAAAAAAGAAATGAGCTCAAATGAAAAGCTTTCTAATCAGCTTATTGATAAATTTTCTCACATGAAGGGATGGAGACATTCCATCGATGTCAAAGGCTTTACGATCTTCAATGACTCTGCTGAAAAGTGTAAAGACCCTTATAC